>ERZ826016.116-NODE-116-length-96648-cov-5.256282_pt1 | contig 96648 bp, 83 predicted proteins | sample MGYA00519872_ERZ826016 | MGnify/ENA primary metagenome ERZ826016 (study PRJEB31778, sample SAMEA3449218) | human gut metagenome | biome: human gut; feature: human-associated habitat; material: faeces | place: United Kingdom | collected 2010/2012 ... | reverse complement strand
GTAGTTAGCCGGGGCTTCTTAGTCAGGTACCGTCATTTTCTTCCCTGCTGATAGAAGTTTACATACCGAAATACTTCATCCTTCACGCGGCGTCGCTGCATCAGGCTTGCGCCCATTGTGCAATATTCCCCACTGCTGCCTCCCGTAGGAGTCTGGACCGTGTCTCAGTTCCAGTGTGGCTGGTCATCCTCTCAGACCAGCTAGGGATCGTCGCCTAGGTGAGCCGTTACCCCACCTACCAGCTAATCCCATCTGGGCACATCTGATGGCATGAGGCCCGAAGGTCCCCCACTTTGGTCTTGCGACGTTATGCGGTATTAGCTACCGTTTCCAGTAGTTATCCCCCTCCATCAGGCAGTTTCCCAGACATTACTCACCCGTCCGCCGCTCGTCACCCGAGAGCAAGCTCTCTGTGCTACCGCTCGACTTGCATGTGTTAGGCCTGCCGCCAGCGTTCAATCTGAGCCATGATCAAACTCTTCAATTTAAGTTTGATGCTCGTGAATTAAACTTCGTAATGAATTACGTATGTTCACTCAGAGACTTGGTATTCATTTTTCGTCCGAGGACGTTAAGAATCCATGTCACTTTGAGTGCCCACACAGATTGTCTGATAAATTGTTAAAGAGCAGTGCCGCTTCGTTTTTCGCTGCGGCGCGGGGTGTGCATATTACGCTTTCCCGCTGCAGAGTCAAGCATTTATTTTTGCTTTTCTCTGCGAGGTTCTCACCGGAACCCCGCTGACCCGGCGGCTTGCTTGCCGTTGTTCCGTGTCAGTGGAGGCGCATTATAGGGAGTAATTCTGAGGTGACAAGGGGAAATTCAAAAAAACTTTTCGTTCGCTCGATTTTCCATCACAACGCGAGTTTTACGCGCTATTTGCGCGCCATTTGTGCGATTTCCCGAGCAAACCGGGATACCTGTTGCCAGTCGGTATAGACCACTTCTTTGCGGGTATCCGTTTCCCCCCCGGTCATTTTCATAATCAGGCGGATCATAAACCGATCGTACCAGCTGTAGCGCGGGTAGCGCAGCGCGCCGGCAAATACCGCGCAGCTCTGCGGCTGCCACGGCGAGTTCAGCAGAAACTTACGCGTATAGCTGTTGGTCTGCGGCGTGCGCTTCTCGGGTTTACGCGCCACCAGGTTAACAGAGAAGAATGCTCCCGGCAGCGCCTGCAATGATGCCAGATGCTTTTTCACAAAGCGGTCCACCGCCGGATGAAAGTGCCCGTAGCGAATCGACGCGCCGATGACCACCCGATCGTAGTGATGCCATTCGACGACATCGGTACGGTTCAGGTTCAAGGTGTCCGCGTCGATGCCCAGCTCTTTCAGCTCGGAGGCCAGAAACGAAGCGATTTCACGGGTCTGCCCGTCGCGGGTGGAGAAGAGTATTAAAGTTTTCACGAGCACTCCTGTTATTCGCGCCAGAAAGTGGGAGTAAAGAGCACCAGTAAGGTGAACACTTCCAGACGACCAAACAGCATATTAGCAATCAGGATCCATTTCGCGACCGGGTTCATAGTGGCAAAGTTGTCCGCGACAACGCCAAGCCCAGGCCCGAGGTTGTTCAACGTCGCCACCACGGAGGCGAAGGCAGAGAAATCATCCACCCCGGTGGCGATAATAGCCAACATACTAATGATAAAGACCAGCGCATAGGCGGAGAAGAACCCCCACACGGCTTCAAGAATACGTTCCGGCAAGGCGCGGTTACCTAACTTGATGCTATAAACCGCATTCGGGTGTACCAGACGCTTAAGCTCACGGTTGCCCTGCTTAAACAGCAACAGGATACGGATCACCTTTAAGCCACCGCCCGTGGAACCGGCACAGCCGCCGATAAATGCGGAGCAGAGCAGCAACACCGGCAGGAATAGCGGCCAGCGCGCAATGCTATCGGTAGTGAATCCCGCGGTGGTCGCCATCGACACCACCTGGAAAAATGCCTGATTCAGCGTCGTCAGCACCGACCCATACACGTTATGGAGCCATAGCACCAGCGTACAGATAATGACCAGCGTCAACTGGACGCCAATGAACATGCGAAATTCTGGGTCGCGCCAGTACACCTTCAGGCTGCGTCCGCTCAATAACGAAAAATGCAGACCGTAGTTACAGCCAGAGATCAGCAAAAAGATCGCGATGATAGAGTTAATCATCGGGCTATTGAAATAGCCGACGCTGGCATCGTGAGTCGAGAAACCGCCGATGGCGATAGTGGCAAAGCTGTGCCCAATCGCATCGAACGCCGGCATACCGGCAAACCAGAGCGCCAATGCGCAGGCTATCGTCAATAACACATAGATAAGCCACAGCGTCTTCGCCGTCTCGGCGATACGCGGGCGCATCTTGTTGTCTTTCAACGGACCGGGCATTTCCGCGCGGTAGAGCTGCATCCCCCCTACGCCGAGGATAGGCAGAATCGCCACCGCCAGCACAATGATCCCCATGCCGCCGAACCATTGCAGCATCTGCCGGTAAAAGAGGATTGCATGAGGTAACGAATCCAGCCCCACCAGGGTGGTCGCTCCGGTCGTCGTCAGGCCGGAAAATGACTCGAAGAAGGCATCGGTCACCGTCAGGTTCGGCTGCTCGGCGAAAATAAAGGGCAAGGCCCCCACGCTCCCCAGCACGGTCCAGAACAGCACCACAATCAGAAACCCTTCGCGGGATTTCAGTTCGCCTTTTTGTTTACGATTCGGCCACCACAGCATGGAGCCAATCGCCAGCGCAACAAAAAAGGTTTGCGTGAAGGCCCGCCCCGCGCCATCGCGATATATCAGGGCCACTAATCCCGGAACGATCATCGTCCCCGAAAATAAGATGACCAACAGTCCAACGATTCGGGTTATGGCGCGAAAATGCATCTCTGGCGCTTCCTTTGATAGGCAAAAAAACAGAGGGGATTATTCGTCAATCTTCAGTAAATGCAATGAACCGCGACTAAAATCAGCCAGTTTTGCTGAAAAAGCCGCCACTTCGGCCCGGGGAAGCGCCACGCGCAGCCGAACCGACGCCAGATATTCGCTTTCGACTACCTTCCCGGAGAATTGGGCGAGCAGCGCTTCGATACCGGCCAGTTGCCCATACTCACATTGCAAAGTATATGCTGTTAACGGCGTCTTGCGCTGCGTCGTCAGCTGCGCCAGCGCCTGATGAACACCGCCGCCATAGGCTTTCACCAGGCCGCCAGTGCCCAGCAGGATACCACCGTAGTAGCGCACGACGACAGCGGTTATCTCACCCACGCCGCACCCCATCAGTTGCGCCAGCATCGGTTTACCCGCCGTCCCCGCCGGTTCGCCATCGTCAGAAAACCCCAGCTGTTGCGAATCATCAGGCGGCCCGGCGACCCACGCCACACAGTGGTGGCGGGCATCAGGGTGATCCGCTCTGACGGACTCGACAAACGCTTTTGCCGCCGCCACGCCGTCGGTATGCGCCAACAGCGTGATAAAACGGCTTTTTTTAATCTCCTCAACGACGGTAACCGGCGCCGCCGGGATTAACCAGCTTTCCATTACGCCAGCTTCAGATCGCGCGTCATATTTTCAATGCTGTTTTCGTGAACCACCACGTTATCTTCGATACGGATCCCGCCAAACGGCTTCATGGCGTCAATTTTCTGCCAGTTGAAGTGCTTGCTGAACGGGCCTTCACGCCACGGCGCCAGTAACGACTCGATGAAGTAGATGCCGGGTTCAATAGTCAGCACCATGCGCGGCTCGATAATACGGGTGCAGCGCAGATACGGGTATTTCGACGGCGCCGCCAGATGCGTACCGGTGTCATCCTGCATAAAGCCAGCGACATCATGCACCTGCAGACCCAGCGGATGGCCAATCCCGTGCGGCATAAACGGCCCGGTCAGGTCATTCTCCACCATCGCCTCTTCGCTTATGTCGGTAACCAACTGGTGTTTACGCAGTAGCTTTGCGATGCGCTGATGGAACTGGATATGGTAATCAACATAACGAGTCCCGGCCTTCATGGTGCTAATCAGCGCCAGCTGCTCGTCATTAACGTCTTTGATCAGATGGGCAAAGTCGTTGTCGCCGTGCGCCGCCCAGGTTCGCGTCAGATCCGCGGCATAGCCGTTATATTCTGCGCCAGCGTCGAGCAGGAAGCTGCGCATCTCCGCCGGGGCGCGATGATCCAGTTTGGTGTAGTGCAGGACGGAAGCATGCTCATTCAGCGCCACGATGTTGCTGTAAGGCACGTCGGTATCACGATGGCCGGTGGCGGTGAGATAGGCCTGGTTGATATCGAATTCGCTCATCCCGGACTGGAAAGCTTCATAGGCCGCGCGATGACCATTGACCGCCGATTTCTGCGCTTCACGCATACAGGCCAGCTCGTAATCCGTTTTGTAAGCCCGATAGTAGTGCAGGTAATCGATAACCCCTTTCGGGTTGATCTTATCCGCAGCGATACCCAGCCCCAGCGCGCGCTCCGGTACCGGCCCAATATAACCGATATTACCGCGAGCGGCAGGTAGCTGGCTGCCGATGCCATCGGCCTTCGGCAGAGCAATGACGTCAACTTCTTCGGTCCAGAATGCGGTCGGTAGCGGCTCGACGTTGTGCCAGTAATCGACCGGCAGATAGAACCACAGCTTCGGTTTGTTAACGCCATCCACCAGCAGCCAGCAGTTAGGCACCTGCGTCACTGGCACCCAGGCTTTGAACTGCGGATTGACCTTGAACGGGTACGGGTGGTCGTCAAGGAAGACGTTAACCAGCTCACCGGAGTGAATCAGTAGCGCATCCATCTGAAAACGGGCCAGCACGTCGCGGGTACGTTCTTGTAGGGTAACAATATGATTTTTATAGAGCGCGGACAGGGATTCCATCTTTCATCCTTTGCTTTTATGGGATCGTGATACTCCGCATCTTAGCACATCACCCTGCGTGCGGGTGATTTCCGCCGGATGTGATCCGACCAGCAATTATTTAAAGAGTAATTTGCAATTCTTTAACATAAATTCCACACTCCGTTTCATCTGGTATGACCAGATCATATTGCTGGATTCAGGAGACTGACATGCTCTACAAAGGCGACACCCTGTACCTCGACTGGCTGGAAGATGGCATCGCCGAACTGGTGTTCGATGCCCCAGGTTCGGTCAACAAGCTTGATACCGCAACCGTAGCCAGCCTCGGTCACGCGCTGGACGTACTGGAAAAACAAAACGATCTCAAAGGTCTGCTGCTGCGCTCTGAAAAAGCGGCGTTTATCGTCGGCGCGGATATCACCGAATTCCTCTCGCTGTTCCTGGTCCCTGAGGAGCAGTTAAGCCAGTGGTTGCATTTTGCTAACAGCGTTTTCAATCGTCTGGAAGATCTTCCCGTCCCGACGATCTCTGCCGTCAATGGTTACGCGCTGGGCGGCGGTTGTGAATGCGTCCTGGCGACCGATTACCGCCTGGCGACGCCGGATCTGCGTATCGGTCTGCCGGAAACCAAGCTCGGCATTATGCCGGGCTTCGGCGGTTCTGTGCGTCTGCCACGCTTGCTCGGCGCCGATAGCGCGCTGGAAATTATTGCCGCCGGGAAAGACGTCGGCGCCGATCAGGCGCTGAAAATCGGCCTGGTGGATGGTGTGGTCGCAGCGGAAAAACTGCGTGACGGCGCGCTGGCGGTCCTGCGTCAGGCGATTAATGGCGATCTGGACTGGAAAGCAAAACGTCAGCCGAAACTAGAGCCGCTGAAGCTCAGCAAAATTGAAGCTACCATGAGCTTCACGATTGCCAAAGGCATGGTCGCGCAAACGGCCGGGAAACATTACCCGGCGCCGATCACCGCGGTGAAAACCATTGAAGCCGCCGCACGTCTTGGTCGTGAAGAAGCCCTGGTGCTGGAAAATAAAAGCTTTGTCCCGCTGGCCCATACCAATGAGGCCCGCGCGCTGGTTGGTATCTTCCTGAACGACCAGTACGTCAAAGCGAAAGCGAAAAAGTTGACCAAAGATGTCGAGACGCCGAAGCATGCTGCTGTCCTGGGCGCTGGCATTATGGGCGGCGGTATCGCATACCAGTCGGCCTGGAAAGGCGTGCCGGTGGTGATGAAAGACATTAGCGACAAATCGCTGACCCTGGGCATGACCGAAGCGGCGAAACTGCTGAATAAACAGCTGGAACGCGGCAAAATCGACGGTCTGAAGCTGGCCGGAGTGATCAGCACCATTCAGCCAACCCTGGAATACAGCGGTTTTGATCGCGTCGACGTGGTTGTTGAAGCGGTGGTCGAAAACCCGAAAGTGAAGAAAGCGGTGCTGGCCGAAACCGAGGCAAAAGTGCGCCCGGATACCGTGCTGGCATCCAACACCTCAACAATCCCCATCAGCGAACTGGCCAGCGTTCTGCAACGCCCGGAAAACTTCTGCGGTATGCACTTCTTTAACCCGGTGCATCGCATGCCGCTGGTTGAAGTGATCCGCGGCGAAAAAACCTCGGATAAGACCATTGCCAAAGTTGTGGCCTGGGCCAGCAAAATGGGCAAAACGCCGATCGTGGTCAATGATTGTCCCGGCTTCTTCGTTAATCGCGTGCTGTTCCCCTACTTCGCCGGCTTCAGCCAGCTGCTGCGCGACGGGGCGGATTTCCGCAAAGTCGACAAAGTGATGGAAAAACAGTTTGGCTGGCCAATGGGCCCGGCCTATCTGCTGGACGTGGTCGGCATCGATACCGCCCACCATGCTCAGGCCGTGATGGCGGCGGGCTTCCCGCAGCGGATGCAGAAAGATTATCGCGACGCCATCGACGCCCTGTTTGACGCCAACCGTTTCGGCCAGAAGAACGGCCTCGGTTTCTGGCGTTATAAAGAAGACAGCAAAGGTAAGCCGAAGAAAGAAGAAGACGCTGCCGTCGACAGCCTGCTGGCCGACGTCAGCCAGCCGAAGCGCGATTTCAGCGATGAAGAGATTATCGCCCGCATGATGATCCCGATGGTTAACGAAGTCGTCCGCTGCCTGGAAGAAGGCATTATCGCCAGCCCGGCGGAAGCGGATATGGCGCTGGTATACGGCCTGGGCTTCCCTCCGTTCCACGGCGGCGCATTCCGCTGGCTGGACACCATCGGCAGCGCGAAGTATCTCGATATGGCGCAGCAATACCAGCACCTTGGCCCGCTGTATGAAGTGCCAGCCGGTCTGCGTGACAAAGCGCGCCATAACGAAGCGTATTATCCCCAGGTAGAGCCAGCCCGTCCGGTTGGCGCTCTGAAAACGGCTTAAGGAGTCACAATGGAACAGGTTGTCATTGTCGATGCAATTCGCACCCCGATGGGCCGTTCGAAGGGCGGCGCCTTTCGCAACGTGCGTGCGGAAGACCTCTCCGCGCACCTGATGCGTAGCCTGCTTTCGCGTAACCCGTCGCTTGAGGCGAGCGCGATTGACGATATTTACTGGGGCTGCGTGCAACAAACACTGGAGCAGGGTTTCAACATTGCGCGTAACGCCGCGCTGCTGGCAGAAATCCCGCACTCGGTACCGGCGACGACGGTTAACCGTCTGTGCGGTTCCTCCATGCAGGCGCTGCACGATGCGGCCCGTATGATCATGACCGGCGATGCCAGCGTCTGCCTGATTGGCGGCGTTGAGCACATGGGCCATGTGCCAATGAGCCACGGTGTCGATTTCCATCCGGGCCTCAGCCGTAATGTGGCGAAAGCCGCAGGCATGATGGGGCTGACCGCGGAAATGCTGGCGCGTCTGCACGGCATCAGCCGCGAAATGCAGGATCAGTTCGCCGCACGCTCTCACGCTCGCGCCTGGGCGGCGACCCAATCAGGCGCCTTCAAAGCCGAGATTATCCCGACCGGTGGCCACGATGCCGATGGCGTACTGAAGTCTTTTAACTATGACGAAGTGATCCGCCCGGAAACCACCGTCGAAGCGCTGGCGGCGCTGAGACCGGCATTTGATCCGGTGACCGGCACGGTAACGGCAGGCACCTCTTCCGCCCTTTCCGACGGCGCGGCGGCAATGCTGCTGATGAGCGAAAGCCGCGCCCGCGAGCTGGGGCTGAAGCCACGCGCCCGCGTCCGTTCGATGGCGGTGGTCGGCTGCGACCCGTCCATTATGGGTTATGGCCCGGTTCCGGCCTCAAAGCTGGCGCTGAAAAAAGCGGGCTTATCCACCAGCGATATCGACGTCTTTGAAATGAATGAAGCGTTTGCCGCGCAGATCCTGCCGTGTATTAAAGATCTGGGCTTAATGGAGCAGATTGACGAGAAGATCAACCTCAACGGCGGCGCGATCGCGCTCGGACATCCGCTGGGCTGCTCCGGGGCGCGCATTAGCACCACGTTGATCAATCAGATGGAACGCAAAGACGCTCAGTTCGGTCTGGCGACCATGTGTATCGGTTTAGGTCAGGGTATTGCCACTGTGTTTGAGCGGATTTAATCGAAGGGTTATCTCAACGCCATTGCGACCAGAAGCAGGCAGCAATGGCGAAGAGAGCAGGTTTAGTTGCCGTTCTTCCCGCCTGTCAGGGGCGGGTTTTTTATTTTCAGATAAACGCAAACGCATCGCCAAACAGGCGATCTTCACGCGCGCCGCGTTCGTTGCAGAACAGGTCGCGGGCAATCTTGGCCATCTCAAAACGACCGGCAATGTAGATATCATGCTCGGCCAGCGTGCCGTAATCCTGTAGCACGGCAGTCAGTACCGTACCGGAACGACCGCGCCACCCTTCTTCCGGTTGCTCGACCACCGGCTCGATGCGCAGATTCGGATGCTTGATGCTTAACGCTTCCAGCTCGGCCAGATCGTACAAATGCTTAGCCTCGCGGCCGCCCCAATAAATGGCGATATCGCGATCCGGGTTACGCGCCAGCGCGGTTAACAGAATAGAACGCACATAAGAGAATCCGGTACCGCCGGCGATCAGAATCAGCGGGCGATCTTCGTCATCGCGCAGCCACGCTTCGCCATGCGGAATATCAACCTCAATTTCACGCTCTTTCAGAATGCGATCCATCACCGCCATCGCATACAGATTGAGTTCAGAAGCACCGATATGCAGCTCGATAAACTCGTGCTCTGACGGCGTGGAAGCCATAGAGAACGGACGCTTGTCGCGCTCATCCATCACTACCATCAGATACTGGCCGGCGCGGAAAGAGAATGCCGCTTCCGGTACTAATCGAACGCGATACACGGTATCGGTAATCGCCTCCACCGAGGTCACTTTACAGCTTAAGGTTGTCATGCGTCCCCTCTGTCGGGTCTATAGAGCAAAACAGCGGCGTTAGCCCCGCTTACTGTTATTTAAAGATGGCCAGTTCATCCCAGATGGCGTCGATGCGCGCCGTCACCTGAGGATCTTTTTTGATTGGACGACCCCATTCACGCTGGGTTTCGCCAGGCCATTTATTTGTGGCATCCAGCCCCATTTTTGAACCCAGGCCGGAAACCGGCGAGGCAAAATCCAGATAATCTATTGGCGTATTTTCTACCAGTACCGTATCACGAGCCGGGTCCATACGGGTAGTAATCGCCCAAATCACGTCGTTCCAGTCGCGTGCGTTGACGTCGTCATCGCATACGATCACGAATTTGGTATACATGAACTGGCGCAGGAATGACCAGACGCCCATCATCACGCGCTTGGCATGGCCCGCGTACTGTTTTTTCATGGTCACCACCGCCAGGCGATAGGAACACCCTTCCGGCGGCAGATAAAAGTCGACGATTTCCGGGAACTGCTTTTGCAGAATCGGCACAAAGACTTCGTTCAGCGCCACGCCCAGCACCGCGGGCTCATCGGGCGGTCGGCCGGTATAGGTCGAATGATAAATCGCGTCTTCGCGCTGGGTAATGTGGGTTACCGTAAACACCGGGAAGCTATCCACTTCATTGTAGTAGCCAGTATGATCGCCATACGGGCCTTCCGGCGCCATCTCACCGGCCTCAATGTAACCTTCGAGCACAATTTCCGCGCTGGCCGGGACTTCAAGGTCATTGGAAACGCACTTCACCACTTCGGTCTTGGTGCCGCGCAGCAAGCCTGCGAAAGCATATTCCGACAAGGTATCGGGCACCGGCGTCACCGCGCCAAGTATGGTCGCCGGATCGGCGCCAAGCGCCACGGAAACCGGGAAGCGCTCGCCGGGATGCGCCGCGCACCACTCCTGGAAATCAAGCGCGCCGCCGCGGTGGGATAACCAACGCATGATGAGTTTGTTTTTACCGATCAGCTGCTGGCGATAAATTCCCAGGTTCTGCCGCTCTTTGTGCGGGCCGCGGGTCACCGTCAGCCCCCAGGTAATCAGCGGCGCGGCATCTTCCGGCCAGCAGGTCATAATCGGGATTTTATTCAGGTCGACGTCATCGCCCTGGATGATTTTTTGTTGGCAGGGCGCACCGCGCAGGCGTTTGGTCGGCATATTCAGCACTTGCTTGAACTGCGGCAGCTTATCAAACAGATCGCGGAAGCCTTTTGGCGGCTCCGGCTCTTTCAGAAAGGCCAATAGCTTCCCGACTTCCCGTAGCGAACTGACGTCTTCCTGGCCCATCCCTAGCGCCACACGACGCGGCGTGCCAAACAGATTGCACAGCACCGGCATCGAGTAGCCTTTCGGGTTTTCAAACAGCAGCGCCGGGCCACCGGCACGCAGGGTCCGGTCGGCAATTTCGGTGATTTCCAGGTGAGGATCGACCGGCAGAGTGATACGTTTTAGTTCGCCCTGTTGTTCCAGGAGTGTCAGAAAGTCGCGAAGATCGTGGTATTTCATGAAAGTGTTATTGACCTCTCTACAGGCGGCTAATTATACGGTGTTCGACGGCGCGATGCTGTAATTTTGTTAAATTAGCGTGAAAGAACGCTGAAATTTGGATTTCAATTATAATGGCTTTCGCGATTACACCAGCCATTTGTTATGCTTGCCGTTATTAGAAGTGGAATGAGTCATTATGCAAGCCTGGTACTTACTGTATTGCAAACGTGGGCAGCTACAACGAGCCCAGGAACATCTGGAACGTCAGTCAGTTAACTGCCTGATGCCGACGATTGCGCTGGAAAAAATCATTCGCGGTAAACGCACCATGGTCAGCGAACCGCTGTTCCCGAACTACCTGTTTATTGAGTTCGATCCAGAGGTGATTCATACCACTACCATCAGCGCCACCCGCGGGGTTAACAACTTCGTGCGCTTTGGCGCCCTGCCCGCTGTCGTTCCCTCGGCGGTGATTCATCAGCTCTCTATCTACAAACCAGAAGGCATTACCGACCCGGAAACGCCGCATGAGGGCGATAGCGTGCTAATCACCGACGGCGCGTTCGAAGGCTTACAGGCTATCTTCACCGAGCCGGACGGCGAAGCTCGTTCTATGTTGCTGTTAAACCTGCTGAATAAGCAAGTCCTGCAGAGCGTTAAAAATACCGACTTCCAGAAAATCTAAACGCCGTTAACGTCGATGCCAAACAGCGTCCTGACGTTTGCGTCCGTTTGCGCCTCCAGCCATTGCGTCTCTTCGCCCCGCCAGCTCGCGACGCTGGCCAGGATATGCGGCAAATACGCGGGCTCGTTACGCCGCGAGGCCGGTCTCGGCTTGAGGTCGCGCGGCAGCAGATAAGGCGCATCGGTCTCCAGCAGCAGACGTTCCGCCGGGATCGCCGGCAGCAGCTCGCGCAGCTCCAGTCCCCGCCGCTCATCGCATACCCAACCGGTAATACCGATAAACAGGCCCAGATCCAGGCACTCCTGCACCTCGCTGCGGCTGCCGGTAAAGCAGTGCAGCACCGCGCCCGGGATCTTCTCAAGCCAGGGTTTAAGCAACGCCAGAAACCGGTCGTGAGCGTCGCGGCAGTGTAAAAACACCGGCATCGCCAGCTCAGCGGCCAGCGCCAGCTGGGCGCTGAACGCTGCCTCCTGCTCCTGCGGCGTGGAGAAATTACGGTTAAAATCCAGACCGCACTCACCTATCGCCACCACCTGTGGCTCGCGGGCGAGGGTATAAATCGCCTCGGCGACCGCTGGCGACCAGCTGCTGCCGTCATGGGGATGAACCCCCGCCGTGGACCAGCAGCCGGAATAATGGCTCGCCATTCTCTGGGCCTGCTGGCTCTCCGGCAAATTTGTGCCGGTCAGCAGCATGCCGTGAACCCCCGCCGCCCGGGCGCGCGCCACCACCTCATCATGGTCGCGGGAAAACTGCGAACTGGTCAGATTAACGCCGATATCAAACATGATCGCTCCCATATGACAACCGCCCTGACGGGCGGTTGGCGGTATTACTCTTCTCTGTGCTCCGCGGCTTCAGCTTCGGCCGCAGCGTCGTCATCACGCGTCAGGCGCTTCCCGGTGTAGAAGCGGGCGAAGAACACCCCGACTTCAAACAGACAGTACATCGGAATGGCCAGCAGCGTCTGCGAGAATACGTCCGGCGGCGTCAGCAGCATACCCACCACGAAGGCGCCCACCAGGACATACGGCCGTTTTTTGCGCAGCTCTTCCGGCGTGGTAACGCCCATCCAGCAGAGCAGCACAATGGCGACCGGTACCTCAAAAGAGACCCCGAAAGCCATAAACAGCGCCATCACGAAGTCGAGATAGCTGCGGATATCGGTCGAGACCAGCACCCCCTCCGGTGCAGCATGGGTCAGGAAGCCGAACGCCAGCGGAAACACGACAAAATAAGCGAAAGCCATGCCGATATAGAACAGCAGCGTACTGGATACCAGTAAAGGCACCACCAGCCGGCGCTCGTGCTTATACAGCGCCGGCGCGACGAAGGCCCATACCTGGTAAAGAATAATCGGCACTGACAGGATCACCGACACCATGAAGGTCAGCTTTATCGGCGTGAAGAAAGGTGAAGCGACATCAGTGGCGATCATCGTCGCGCCTACCGGCATCTTGCTGATAAGCGGGGCCGAGACCAGCTGGTAGATATCATTGGCGAAATAGACCAGCGCCAGGAAGATCACCAGGATAGCAATGATGCTGTTGAGCAGACGCTTGCGCAGCTCAATCAGATGCGAAATTAGCGGTTGTGTATCGTCTACGCCCATGTTTACGGTTTATCACTCGATGCGGGGGAAGAATGAGGGGCTGCCGCCGTAGCGGATGTTTTCTCTGCCGGAAGTTCAGCCGGTGAAGTGGGCTGCTCATCGGCGACAGGATCCGGCGCATGAGCCGGAGCGCTGGCCTGATGTTCTGCCGTCGCCGGCGTGACGTCCTGGCGCTGCGCTTCACTGCCTTTCACCACCGGATTAAGGATGGTATTGGCTTCGTCGCTGGCCTTTTCAGGATCGTGGGCGCTATAGGAGCGCTTCATCGACTCCGCAGCCTCGCGCAGTTCATCCATGGAGGCTTTCAGCTCCGGCGTCAGGTTATTCAGGCTGGCCTTTTCCACCTTCTTGAGGCTCTCCTGGAACTCCTGCAGTTTTAGCTCCTGGGCCAGCTCATTTTGTACCGTGGTCGCCAGCGAGCGTAGAGTACGGATCCAGCCAACCACCGTTTTAACCGCGACGGGAAGCCGCTGTGGCCCCAGAACAATGAGGCCAATCACAAACACCAGCAGTAGTTCACTAAAACCAATATCGAACACGAGTTACACCTGCTCTTTGTCGTGGCGTTTTGTCTCGTCTTTTTTTGCATCATCCTGTTTATCGGCGATGGTTTTCGCCGTGAAATCTGCGTCTGGCGCCGACTTTTCGGGTTTATCATCATCACTCATGGCTTTTTTAAAGCCTTTGATAGATGCCCCTAAGTCTGACCCCAGTGAGCTCAGCTTCTTCGTCCCAAAAAGCAGAACTACGATGACGACAACAATTAATAACTGCCAAATACTGATACCACCCATACACGTTCCCCTATGACAGATGATGAATTATGTGGACGCATTATACACGCCATCCTGCGAGCCGCCTCTTCGTCAGGCGACTGGCATGATTTTGCGCAAATAAGCCTGCGTCATGAAGAGGCGAACCGATCAGTGGGTTTTCCGCCAGCCAATCAGCCAGGTCACCACACCGCCGGCCATCAACCAGCCGGGCATCATTCCCCACTCAGGGCGATGGATAAAGAGCAGCGTACCACTGAGCAATAAAACCGCGCCTATACCAAACAGATAACGGGATTGGCCCTGGCGCACATGACGCACATGCATATCCCGCACGATGGTATCGACGCTGGTCTGCAGCTGTTTGCTCTGCTGCAGGCTCTGATACACCAGCTCAGGTATTTCAGGCATTCTTTCGATCCAGAACGGCGCTTTGTCTTTAAACGCGCGCACCAGCGCCGGAATGCCGACCTGATCTTTGATCCACGACTCGAGGAAAGGCTTCGCCGTTTTCCACAAGTCTAACTGAGGATAGAGCTGCCGGCCTACCCCTTCTACGTAAAGTAATGTCTTCTGTAGTAAAACGAGCTGCGGCTGGACTTCCATATTGAAACGCCGCGCGGTATTGAACAGATTAAGCAGCACGTGGCCGAAGGAGATCTCCGCCAGCGGCTTCTCAAAGATCGGCTCGCAGACCGTGCGGATCGCGAACTCAAACTCTTCGACATTCGTATCGGGCGGTACCCAACCGGAATCGACGTGCAGCTCAGCCACCTTACGATAATCGCGGTTAAAGAAGGCGATAAAGTTTTCCGCCAGATAGCGCTTATCTTCTTTGTTCAGCGAGCCGACAATACCGCAGTCGATGCCGATATACTGCGGATCTTCCGGGTGCTCGTAGCTGACGAATATGTTGCCAGGGTGCATATCGGCATGAAAGAAGCTGTCGCGGAACACCTGGGTAAAGAAGACCTGCACGCCCCGCTCCGCCAGCAGCTGCATGTTGGTCCCCTGGGCCTCCAGCGCCTCTACGTCGGACACCGGGATACCGTAGATGCGCTCCATCACCATCATACTTTCGCTGCAGTAGTCGGGGTACACCTCCGGCACGTACAGCATCGGACTATCTTCGAAATTACGCCGCAGCTGAATGGCGTTGGCGGATTCCCGCAACAGGTTCAGCTCGTCCAGCAGCGTTTTTTCATATTCGCGAACCACCTCCTGCGGGCGCAGACGGCGGCCGTCAGGCAGCAGACGCGGTACCCAGCGCGCCAGGCGGTAGATGAGCTTCATGTCCGCTTTAATGATCGGCAAAATATCCGGGCGGATAACCTTGATCACCACCTCTTTGCCATTCTCTTTCAGACGTGCGGTATGCACCTGGGCGATGGACGCCGAGGCTAACGGCTCTACGGAGAAATCATCAAACCAGGCGTCCACCGGCAGGCCCCCCATCGCTTTCTCTATCTGCTGCTGCGCGAGCTTTCCTTCAAAGGGCGCTACGCGGTCCTGCAACAGCGCCAGCTGATCGGCAATATGCGGCGGGAAGAGATCCCGGCGGGTGGAAAGCATCTGGCCAAATTTAATCCACACCGGCCCCAGCTCCTGAAGCGCCAGGCGCAGACGAGTGCCAAGGGGTTGGTCTTGATGACGATTTGGCATCCAGAACAGCATCCGCCGCCAGATACGCAGCGGCAGCGTGAGACGAATTTTGGGGATGAGCTCATCGAGCCCGTAGCTCAAAAAGGTGTGGATGATGAAATACAGGCGCCGTAATTCTCCTGGCGTCATTTGCCCTCCAGCGTTTCCAGCCGTTTTTCCAGTGCGGCCAGCGCGCGTTCAATAGCCGTCGTTTCTTCCGCAAACCATGCCAGCTCCAGCGGCCCCGGTGCCAGTCGCCACTCTTCAGTGATCGCTTCTGCGACATAGCGCTGCTGGCGCTGCGCGCCTTTCAGTAAAAACTGAGCGCCGCCGCGGAGGACTTTGCCAACGCCTTCAGCCACGATATCGCCAGTATAAGGCGCCAGCAGTTCAGCGGGATCGAACTCCGCCAGATCGCACAGGGAGACCATATTCTGCACCACCTGCAGATCGCCCTGCACTTCCAGATCTCCGCTACGGATAAGCGCCGTGAGCTGCTGACGATTACGCAGTTTGGGCAGCACGCTGAGCCGGGTAATCACAGTGCAGTCGGCCTCTCCCTCCCAGGCGCTCAGGACATCAACCTGGCGTTCGCTGAACGCTAGTACGATCGGGGTGGAGAAGTCCTGCAGTTGAACTCGCAATACCTTACCCAGCAGGCGCTGACGAGCGGGTTTTAGCGCCTTGTCACGCCAGAGAAAAGTATTCAGCGCCGTCTCAATGCTAGCGGTCACCAGGGGTGTGAAAGGCATAGCGTCCCTCCTGTCAGAACTTGTAACCGCGATGCAAGGCAACGATACCCGCCGTCAGGTTGTGGTAGTCGACACTTTCAAAACCTGCATCCTGCATCATCCCTTTCAGGGTTTCCTGATCCGGGTGCATACGGATAGATTCTGCCAGGTAGCGATAGCTGTCGCCGTCTTTTGCCACCAGTTCCCCCACCTTCGGCAGGATATGGAAGGAGTAAGCGTCGTAGGCTTTGCTGAGCGGTTCGATAATCGGTTTAGAAAACTCCAGCACCAGCAGACGTCCGCCTGGCTTCAGCACGCGGTACATCGAACGCAGCGCTTTTTCTTTATCGGTAACGTTACGCAGACCGAAAGAGATGGTGATGCAGTCAAAGGTGTTATCAGCAAACGGCAGGGCTTCCGCGTTGGCCTGAACATACTCAACGTTGCCCACGATGCCGATATTACGCAGCTTTTCGCGGCCCATTTTGAGCATGGAATCATTGATATCAGCAAGCATGACGCGGCCGGTTTCTCCTACCAGACGGGAGAACTTGGCCGTCAAATCGCCGGTCCCCCCCGCCAGATCCAGCACGGTCTGCCCGCGACGTACGCCGCTGCAGTCGATGGTGAAACGCTTCCACAAACGATGGATACCAAACGACATCAAGTCGTTCATCACATCATACTTTGCCGCGACAGAATGGAATACATGCGCCACCATGTCCTGTTTCTGCTCTTTAGCGACCGTCTGAAAGCCAAAGTGCGTCGTTTCTTGTGAATCCTCAACCATCTCTATGCCTGCTTGCTTTTCAAGAAAATGTTCACTGAGTGTATCAGATTCAGCGCATTTCCCATACGTTTCAACGTGGCGGAGCCGCCTCCCGATTATGTAACGCCTCGGCAGAGTCGGCTGAAAATGCGTCATTTTCCGGGAGGTTATCCTCGTCTTCAAGACGATATTCATCGTCCTGGGCAGTGGCTTGTTCGACTAAATCAGGATTTATCCCGCGCTTCACCTCCACCCCCAGGCCGCGAAAGGCTTCCGCCTGGGCCAGCAGGTTCCCGCGCCCGGAAGCGAGCTTTTTCATCGCCTGGCGATAGTTCTCTTGCGCCTTATCCAGACTCTGGCCGATGGCGGACATATCATCCACAAACAGGCGCATTTTGTCGTAAAGGCGCCCCGCCCGCTCGGCGATCTTCTGCGCGTTGCGGCTCTGATGCTCATAGCGCCACAGATTGGCGATAGTACGCAGGGCTACCAGCAGCGTCGTCGGGCTGACCAGCATGATATTATTTTGCAACGCCTCGCTGATGAGCTCGGGCTGACGGTCGATGGCCACCAGGAACGCCGGCTCGACGGGAATAAACATCAGCACGTAGTCGAGAGAGCGCAGCCCCGGCAGTTGTTGATAATCCTTGCGTCCCAGCAGGCGAATATGGTTTCGCACCGAGGCAAGATGTTCCTGCAGCGCGACTTCGCGGGTGTAGTCGTCTTCGGCGTTGAAATAGCGCTCATAGGCGACCAGGGTCATTTTGGCGTCTATCACCACGTCCTTGCCCTGCGGCAGGCGGACAATGACGTCCGGCTGCATCCGCGAGCGGTTATCGGTCTCGATACTGACCTGGGTCTGGTACTCATAGCCTTCGCGCAGGCCGGAGGCCTCCAGCACGCGGGTTAAGACCACTTCCCCCCAGTTGCCCTGGGTTTTGTTATCACCTTTCAGCGCTTTCGTCAGGTTCAGTGCCTCCTGCGCCATCTGCGCGTTCAGCTGCTGAAGATTGCGGATCTCATGCGCCAGGGTGTGCCTTTCCCGCGCCTCCTGGCCAAAGCTCTCCTGCACCTGGCGGCGGAACCCGTCGAGCTGTTCGCGCAGCGGGGTCAGCAGACCATGCAGACTCTGGCGGTTTTGCTCATCGACGCGCCGGTTGCTGTGTTCGAAAATACGGTTGGCGAGGTTTTCAAACTGCTCGCTCAGGCGCTGCTCGCTGTTAACCATCTGACGGATCTTATCTTCCGCATGCAGCTGGGTGGATTCGAGCCGGGTGGTGACCTCACGCAGATCGGCCTCCAGCGAGGTATTGATATCCCGCAGACTGCGCAGCTCATTGTTCAGCAGCTCGCACTCCTCACGCCAGTGGGCCTCCTGCACCAGCTGCTGACGGGCGGCGCTCAGCTCAATATCCAGCTCTCGCCGCTCCTCAATGAGATCGGCCCGGATTTGGTCGGCGCGCGCTTTGGTTGCCAGCCAGCCGACCATTAACCCGGCAGCCAGTGCGATAACCGCGCTGATAATGATTGAGAGATCCACGACGCCCCCTGCGATAACCTGATGGCACAAAATAGAATTGTGCTGTACAAACGTCCAGTTTAAAAGGGATTTCCTGCGAGGAGCAACGCAAAAAAGAAAGGCCGGAGGACCCGGCCTGACAGAGAAGGGGTTGAATTACAGCAGACGACGCGCCGCTTCCACGACGATTTTGACCGCGTGGCTTTCGGTTTGCTTCATGGTTTCGGCGTTAGGGATCTCTTGCTGGGTACGGTTCACAATAACCCCGGCGACCATCCCGGCACGCAGGCCCTGGCTGGCGCACATGGTCAGCAGCGTGGCGGATTCCATTTCATAGTTCATCACGCCCATTGCCTGCCACTCTTCCATTGAGCCCTTGAAGCGGCTCACCACGCGGCCGGAGAAGGTGTCGTAACGCTCCTGGCCTGGGTAGAAGGTATCCGAAGAGGCGGTCACGCCGATATGGGTGGTGGCGCCAATAGATTTCGCCGCTTCCACCAGCGCGGTGGTGCAGGCGAAGTCTGCGACGGCCGGGAACTCCATCGGCGCGAAGTGCAGGCTGGCGCCGTCAAGGCGAACGGAAGCGGTCGTAACCAGCACATCGCCAACGTTAATGTGCGGTTGAATCGCGCCGGTGGTGCCGATACGCAGGAAGGTACGCACGCCCAGCTGCGCCAGCTCTTCCACGGCGATAGAAGTCGACGGGCCGCCGATGCCGGTGGAGCAGACGATCACCGGCTTGCCGTCCAGCTCCGCGCGCCAGGAGGTAAATTCGCGGTGGGATGCCAGCTTAACCGGCTTATCCATCAGCGCGGCGATCTTTTCCACACGCTCCGGATCGCCAGGGACGATAGCCAGCGTAGCCCCTTGTAAATCGTTCTTGGTGAGGCCGAGATGAAAAACATCAGACTTGGACATAAAAAACTCCTCTGTGGGTCGAATTATCAGCAGAAGCAAAACGGTACTGTACAGAAGCCCCTGGCAACATTTTGTGATGATAGTCACCAAGACCAATAATGATTGCAGTTGTTTTTCAGTAAATAGTGATACACATCACATTAACAAGTTATATTCATCGTCACAGAACAAAAGATAGCCGCTTTCAGGCACTGTGCTTTATTACCGCCCGAACTAAAGGTAAAGGGTCTATAGTTATTGATGCGCTAATAAATAAGGGTACGGAGAATACCATGACCACCACCAAGCAACCTGGATTCGCACCTGCAGCTTCACCACACGCCGCCACCGCCGTTCATACGCCGGAAGAGCATATTATCGCCGGAGAGACGTCTATTCCCTCTCAGGGTGAAAACATGCCGGCCTACCACGCCCGCCCGAAAAACGTCGATGGTCCACTGCCGATTGTTATCGTGGTACAGGAAATTTTCGGCGTGCATGAGCATATTCGCGATCTTTGTCGCCGCCTGGCGCAGGAAGGCTATCTGGCTATTGCGCCTGAATTGTACTTCCGTCAGGGCGATCCGAATGAGTACCACGATATCCCGACCCTGTTCAAAGAGCTGGTTACCAAGGTGCCGGACGCGCAGGTGCTGGCGGATCTCGACCATGTCGCCAGCTGGGCGGCGCGCCACGGCGGCGATGCCCATCGTCTGCTAATCACCGGCTTCTGCTGGGGCGGACGCATTACCTGGCTGTATGCCGCGCATAACCCGCAGCTGAAGGCAGGCGTGGCCTGGTACGGCAAGCTGGTGGGAGAAAAATCGCTGAATTCACCGAAGCATCCGGTAGATATCGCGGTCGATCTCAACGCCCCGGTGCTTGGTCTGTACGGCGCTAAAGACGCCAGTATTCCACAGGACACCATCGAGACCATGCGTCAGGCGCTGCGGGCGGCCAACGCCACAGCGGAAATCGTGGTCTATCCCGAAGCCGATCATGCCTTTAACGCCGACTATCGCGCCAGCTATCATGAAGAGTCAGCCAAAGACGGCTGGCAGCGAATGCTCGCGTGGTTTGCTCAGTATGGCGGCAAAAAAGCATAATCACCCAATGCATGAAAAAAGGAGGCAAATGCCTCCTTTTTTGATTTTTCGCGTAACGATCAGGCGGACTGGCGCAGGTTCTGCGCCGCTTGCACCATATTCGCCAGCGCGGCGCGGGTTTCCGGCCAGCCGCGAGTTTTCAGGCCGCAGTCCGGGTTAACCCACAGCCGCTCCGCCGGGATACGCTGCGCGGCTTTTGCCAGCAACGCTTCAATCCACTCCACGCTCGGCACGTTCGGCGAGTGAATATCATATACCCCCGGCCCGATCTCATTGGGATACTCGAACGCTTCGAACGACTCCAGCAGCTCCATATCGGACCGCGAGGTTTCAATGGTGATCACGTCGGCATCCAGCGCGGCAATGGAGTCCATGATGTCGTTGAACTCGCAATAGCACATGTGGGTGTGGATCTGAGTGTCGTCTTTGGCGACCGCAGCATTAAGGCGGAAGGCTTCCACACCCCACTGCAGATAGGCATCCCAGTCGCTGCGCTTCAGCGGTAACCCTTCGCGCAGCGCCGGCTCATCAATCTGGATGATGCCGATCCCCGCCGCTTCCAGATCCGCCACTTCATCACGCAGGGCCAGCGCAATCTGTTTTGCGATGGTTTCACGGCTGACATCTTCCCGCGGGAAGGACCAGCACAGAATGGTCACCGGTCCAGTGAGCATCCCTTTCACTGGCTTGTCGGTCAGCGACTGCGCGTACTTCGCCCAGTCGACGGTGATCGCCTGCGGACGGCTGACGTCGCCGATCACCACCGGCGGCTTCACGCAACGGGAACCATAGCTCTGCACCCAGCCGTTTTGCGTGAAGATAAAACCGTCCAGATGTTCACCGAAGTATTCCACCATGTCGTTCCGCTCGGCTTCTCCGTGCACCAGTACGTCTAAACCTAACCGCTCCTGCTCGACGATCGCCTGCTTAATATGTTCCGCAATCCCCGTCCGATAATGACTGGCGTCAAGGTTGCCCTTTTTGAAGTCCAGGCGCAGACCGCGGATCTCCGTCGTTTGCGGGAATGACCCGATGGTGGTGGTCGGCCATTTCGGCAGGTTAAAGCGCTGGCGCTGTGCCTGCGCGCGAACCTCATAGGGGCTGGCACGCTGGCTGTCCTGAGCGGTGATCGCCGCCAGCCGTTTTTCCACTTCCGCGTTGTGCACGCGGGTCGAATGGCGACGGGCCTGGATTGGCGCGCTCCACTCGGTAATCGCCGCCGTATCGCCACTGTTCAGCGCATCGCGCAGCAGCGCCAGCTCGCCGCATTTCTGCAGCGCGAAGGCAAACCAGCTCTTCACTTCCGCATCAAGGCGCGTCTCCACGCTCAGATCGATCGGGCTATGCAGCAGAGAACAGGATGACGCGACCCAGAGGTCGCGTTTACCGACGAGGTCTTTAATTTGCGCATACTTTTCGGTGAGATCGGCGCGCCAGACGTTGCGCCCATTGATCAGACCCGCAGACAGCAGCCAGTCGGCCGGCAGGCGGTTGTGCAGCTCGGCAACATCATCTTTGCCGTGCACCAGATCGACGTGCAGCCCCTGGACCGGTAGCGCAGCAATGGTCGCGAGATTGTCACTAATGCCTTCAAAATAGGTGGTCAGCAGCAGTTTCACCTGGCCCTGCAGGGCGTCATAAGCCGGTTTAAAGGCCTCCAGCCACGCTGGCGGCAGCTCCAGCACCAGCGCCGGTTCATCAATCTGCACCCACTCGATGCCGCGCTTCGCCAGTTCGGCCAGCACCTGCTGGTAAACCGGCAGGATGTCATTCAGCAGGCTCAGACGGTCAAACGGTTCACCTTTCACTTTACCCAGCCACAGGTACGTTACCGGCCCCAGCAGCACGGGCTTGATCTTGTGGCCCAGCGCCAGCGCTTCGTCTACTTCATCCAGCAGTTGGGTCCAGGTCAGTTTGAACTGCTGGCCCTTCACGAACTCCGGCACCATGTAGTGATAGTTGGTGTTAAACCATTTGGTCATTTCCGCAGCGGCGGCCGGTTCGCCAGTCGGCGCACGGCCGCGGCCAATGCGGAACAGGGTATCGATATCGATGGATCCGTCTTTGTTCTGATGACGAGCCGGCACGTTGCCAAGCAGCAGGCTGGTAGTCAGAACATGGTCGTACCAGGCGAAATCCCCCACCGGCAGCAGATCAACGCCCGCCTGTTTCTGCTGCTCCCAGTGGCGGGCACGCAGCTCACGGCCTACTGTCAGCAGTTCCTCGCGAGTGGCGTTGCCCGCCCAGTAGCTCTCTTGCGCTTTTTTCAGCTCGCGGCGCAGGCCAACGCGAGGAAAACCGAGGGTGTGGTTAATAATTGTCATTTTTGTTCCTCTCTTATTTCATTGAATCTGAAGAAAAACTCTAAATAGTTCGGCTTGCAGGAAGGCGGCAACGATGCGCATCCCCAGGAGCTTACTGAAGTAAGTGACTGGGGTAAGCGAGGCAGCCAACGCATCTGCAAGTCGAAATATGACGAGTTTTAGACGTCCAGATGTTTACACATCCATAATTGACAGTTACTGTATATTCCTCAAGCGCAAATTGCTCATGGCGAAGTGAAGGACTTTCATGATCGAAATTAAACATCTGAAAACGCTGCAAGCGTTGCGGAACAGCGGTTCACTGGCGGGTGCGGCAGCGGCCTTGCACCAGACCCAGTCCGCCTTGTCTCACCAGTTCAGCGATCTGGAACAGCGCCTTGGCTTCCGTTTGTTTGTGCGTAAAAGCCAGCCACTACGCTTCACGCCGCAAGGGGAAATTCTGCTGCAGTTGGCCAATCAGGTGCTACCGCAGATCGCTCGCGCCCTGCAGGACTGTAACGAACCACAGCAGACCCGGCTGCGGCTGGCTATCGAATGTCACAGCTGTATTCAGTGGCTGACGCCGGCGCTGGAGAATTTCCGCGCCCGCTGGCCGCACGTGGAGGTCGACTTCCATTCCGGAGTGACCTTCGACCCGCAGCCTGCGCTGCAGCAGGGCGAACTGGATCTGGTGATGACCTCCGATATCCTGCCGCGCAGCGGTCTGCACTACTCGCCGATGTTTGATTATGAGGTGCGTCTGGTGCTGGCGCCCGAGCACCCGTTAGCCATGAAGACGCTGATTACGCCAGAGGACCTGGCCTCGGAAACACTGCTGATTTATCCCGTGCAGCGCGGGCGCCTCGACATCTGGCGCCATTTCCTGCAGCCGGCCGGCATCAGTCCCCAGCTGAAAAGCGTCGATAACACGCTGTTGCTGATCCAGATGGTGGCCGCAAGGATGGGCATCGCCGCGCTGCCGCACTGGGTGGTGGAAAGCTTTGAACGCCAGGGCCTGGTGGTCACCAAAACCCTGGGTGAGGGATTATGGAGCCGGTTGTACGCGGCCGTCCGCGATGGCGAACAGCGTCAACCGGTCACCGAAGCGTTTATTCGCTCTGCGCGGAACCACGCCTGCGATCACCTGCCGTTTGTCCGGAGTGCGGAGCGACCCAGCGGCGATGGACCCACAGCGAGGCCAGGATCACCAACGCTCCGCTAATAAAGCTCGGCCAGTGCGGCTGCTCCTGCCAGATGGCGAGGTTTACCAGTAGACCCGCGGGGACATGGACGTTATTCATGATCCCCAGCGTGCCGGCATCCACCTGCGTGGCGCCATAGTTCCACATAAAGTAACCCAGCCCGGAAGCCACCACGCCGAGCCACACCAGCACGCTCCACTGCAGCGTGGTGGTCGGCAGCTTCTGGGGGTTGCCCAGCATAAACCACGCTGCCACCGCCACGATAAAGGCCCCGACATAAAACCAGGCAAAGGCATTGTGCTGCGGCATCGGACGTACCTCCATCAGGCGCTTGTAACCCACCATGCCGATAGCGAAGCAGAGGTTTGACAACTGCACCAGTAACAGCCCGGTCCAGAAATGATCGCTGACTTTGTCATAGCGGATAATCGCCGCCCCCAGCACCGCCAGCGCAGCACTCAGCAGATAGCCCCAGCGCAGCTTACGTCCGCTGAGCAGGTCGTAGATCAGCGTGATATACAGCGGGGTAAACACGGTAAACAGCAGAAATTCCGAAACCGTCAGATAGAGATAGGCGCGGAAAGCCAGCAGATACATGATGCCAAGCTGCATCGCGCCCACCAGCATATAGAGCACGATCGTGCGCGGAGACTGGCCGCGCGTGCGCAGGAAAGGCAGGAACACCAGCGCCGCCAGGCCCACACGCATCAGCACCGAAAAATAGCTGTCGACGCTACCGGCCAGGTATTCGCCAATCAGGCTAAAAGAAAAGGCCCACAGGATAGTGGTGATAATTAACAGCGCCACAATGGTCGTCTCGTTGGATAAAGAACAGGCATTGTAGCGAAGAGTCAGGTTGACGACTGGACAGTTATTCGCCAGTCGTCAATCTTTTTCAGTCGAGGTATAGCTTACGCAGGTAGTGCGGGACCGCATCGTCGGCGTTACTGCCGATCACTTCCAGTTCCGGATGCAGATCCTTCAGCCGTTGATGGGCGTTGGCCATGATGCAGCCTTTGCCGGCCATCGACAGCATCTCAGCGTCGTTCATACCGTCGCCGAAGGCGATGCAATCGGCAAGAGTGTAACCGAGCATTTTCGCCACCGCCTCCAGCGCATGCCCCTTCGATACCCCACCCGCCATGACTTCCAGGCAGGTTAAGGTGGAGAAGCTGACGTTCACGCGATCGCCCCAGCGGGCGTTCATCGCCTGCTCCAGCGGCAGCAGATGCTCGTGATCCTCGCAGGTAAAGAATACTTTGCTGATCCCCTGCGGATCCAGTTCGCCCGGCTCATACAGCTTGTAGTTAAACACCGCCTCCTTGAAGAAGCGCATCTCTTCCGGACGATGGCGGTTCATATACCACTCGTCTTCCCGATAGACGTTAGTGACGATTTTCGGGTCGTTACGCACGATCTCAAACAGGTCGGCGGCAATATCGCGGTCGAGGTTATGGGCAAAGATTTGCTGACCATCGCTATCGTGAACCCGGGCGCCGTTAGAGGTGATCATGTACGACCGGATGCCGAGATTATCGCGGATCTGCCCGACGTCGATGTAGTGACGGCCGGTGGCGAAGACGAAATTGATCCCACGGGCGGTGAGCAATTTCAGCGTCTCTTTGGCATACGGGGTCAGGAAATGATCGGGGGAAAGCAGCGTGCCGTCTAAATCAGACGCAACAACCTGGTACATAAAAAAGTTAACCTCTAAGCAGGGCGACGAGCGTTATCGTCGGATTAAGTATGTCGATTGAAAAACTCGACGATGGCATTGAGCGCGACTGAGCGCATAGCGTCCTTTTCAAAAAGGATCTCATGATATGCCCCTTCAATGACGAGCGGTTTACCGCCCTCACAGGGATGGCCGGCAGCGGCCCGTAATTCACAATAGCGGTCGTGCATCAGATTATCGACCACCCGCTCCTCCTCTGCCTGTAAAAGCAGCGTCGGGGCGGTGTCTTTTTCCACATTCGCCAGCACTTCGTCGCCGGCCAGCATGCCCTCCCGCACCCAGTGCCAGGTCGGGCCGCCAACCTGCAGTCGCGGTTCATCGGCATAGAAGCGCAAGTTACGACGATAGCGTTGTCGACTGTGCGTCAGCACGTTAACGGCAAAAGGCAGCGCCCGCCAGCGCCCGGTGCCGATGGCATACTCTTCGCGAATGCGCTGATGGCCCTCAGCCCAGTCGAGAATATGGCGCACCATCCAGTCCGGCAATCGAATGATAATCCCGAACATCGGTGCGCAGAGCGCAATCGCATCGCAATGCGCCTGGTAACGTTGCAGAAAAAGCGTGGCAATCGCCCCGCCCATAGAGTGAGCGAGGATAAACCGTTTTCGCCAGTGTCCGGGGACCACCTGCTGCTGCCAGAGCGCCGCCAGGTCATCGACATAGTCGCTGAAGTTGACGACGTGTCCGCGGTGGGTATCAGAGAGCAGGCGGCCCGAGCGCCCCTGGCCGCGATGGTCGATGATCATCACGTCAAAGCCGCTGTGAAAGAGATCGTAGGCCACTTCAGCATACTTCACGTAGCTTTCAATGCGCCCGGGGCAAATCAGCACCAGACGATCGTTATTTTGCGCGCAGAAGCGAACAAAGCGTACCGGCACATCATCGACGCCTTTAAATTCAGCCTCTTCGCGCTGTCGCCAGAAATCCGTCAGCGGCCCCATGCTAAAGGCCGCAAACGCGTTTTCTCGTGTTTCCCAGTCCTTTTTCTGCCCAAACATCGGGTTTACACCCCTGTTAACCGCTGAAAATCGTTTTTTTGCCCTGTATCACACAATGCTGACACAATAGCGTATTGTGGCATAAAAACAGACAATCAGGGAGTTTCTCATGACCATTGAGTGGTGGTTCGCCTACCTGCTGACATCAATCATTCTCAGCCTGTCACCAGGTTCCGGAGCGATTAATACCATGACCACCTCCATTAACCACGGTTACCGCGGCGCGGCGGCGTCGATTGCCGGTTTGCAGACCGGGCTGGTTATTCATATCGTGCTGGTTGGTGTTGGTCTCGGCACCCTTTTCTCCCGCTCGGTGCTGGCCTTTGAAGTGCTGAAATGGGCCGGCGCGGCTTATCTTATCTGGCTGGGGATCCAGCAATGGCGGGCGGCGGGGGCGATCGACCTGAATACGCTGGCGAAGGCGCAGACGCGCGGCAAACTGTTCCAGCGCGCGGTGTTCGTGAATCTCACCAATCCCAAAAGCATTGTGTTTCTGGCCGCCCTGTTTCCGCAGTTTATCCTGCCGCACCAGCCGCAGGTGATGCAGTATCTTGTTCTGGGCGTCACCACCATTGTCGTCGATATCATTGTGATGATTGGCTATGCGACCCTGGCGCAGCGCATTTCAGCATGGATTAAAGGGCCAAAGCAGATGAAGGCGCTGAACAAAGTCTTTGGTTCACTGTTTATGCTGGTCGGGGCGCTGCTCGCCTCCGCCCGTCACGCCTGAATCATGGAATCTCGCTCGCAAAGAGAGGGTCGCCAGATGAACGACGCTTTCTCTCTGCACGAGCCGACACGCAAAGCGGGTAATTAATTTTTTTACCCGCTGTCGGCGTTGAACCTATCGTGTCAGGATGCCGCCAGATACGTGATTCACGGATGAACGGCGATGGCGGAAACGGCGACTCCTCATGATGCGGTATTTAAAACCTTTCTCTCGCGGGTAGAGACGGCGCGCGATTTTATCGAGCTCCACCTGCCTTCGTCGTTAATACAGATCTGCAAACTGGATACCCTGCGTCTGGAATCCGGCAGCTTTCTCGAAGACGATCTCAGGCCTTACTACAGCGATATCCTTTATTCGCTGGAAACCACCCGCGGTGCGGGCTATGTCCATGTTCTGATCGAGCACCAGAGCGCACCTGATAAGCTGATGGCCTTTCGCTTAATGCGCTATGCTGTCGCCGCCATGCAGCGGCACCTGGAGAGCGGCCATAAAACGCTGCCTCTGGTTATCCCTATTCTCTTTTATCAGGGACGACGCAGCCCCTATCCCTGGTCGATGCGCTGGCTGGATAATTTTGCCGATCCTGAGACCGCCCGCCAGCTCTATAGCGGGGCGTTTCCGCTGGTCGATATCACGGTGATCCCCGACGACGACATCATGCAGCACCGCAGCATGGCAGCCCTGACGCTGGTGCAAAAGCACATCCGCCAGCGCGATATGGCGCAATTGCTGGATAAGTTGACCCATCTCTTACTGCTGGAGCAGATGAGCGGACAACAAATCACCGTATTGGTAAACTATATGGCTCAGGCAGGAGATGCCGAGGATACTCGGACACTCTTGTACGGACTGGCACAGCGCGTGCCGCAGCATGGAGGATTACTGATGACGCTGGCGGAAACATGGCTTGCAGAAGGTATGGAGAAAGGCATCAAGGAAGGCGTACAGCAAGGCATAAAAGAAGGTAAACACCAGGCCTTGCTGCAGGTTGCCGAAGCGATGCGCAAACGCGGTATTGATGACGCAGCTATTATGGAAATGACCGGTCTGGCTGAGGATGAGCTGCAGCGGCTTCGCCACTGACACTTTCCCACCCGGAAACAGCCGGGTGGGAAACAGCATACCGGTTAACGCGAGATAATCAGGTGGATGCCGAAGCCCGCAAACAGCGTACCGGCGATACCATCGATCCACTTCGCCATCCGCTGATAGCCGCGGCGCATCCCCGGCAGGGCGAACAGGCTGGCAACCACCATAAACCAGGCCAGCGTCTCGACGATAATCAGCAGGAAAATACCCCAGCGCGCACCAGCGCCGACGCTGTCACCCACGAACAGCGAGAACACCGAGCCGAAGTAGATGATCGCTTTCGGATTCGCCAGATTGGTCAGCAGTCCCTTCACGAAGCTGCGTCCGCTGCGGGCCAGCTCCACCTGCGGCTCCGCCGAGGCCACCGCCTCTTTTTTCAGCGCGCCGCGCAGCATCTGGTAGCCCATCCAGCACAGATACAGGCCGCCACCGACCATAATGATGTTATGCAGCCACGCCATCTGCGCGAGGATCAGGTTCAGGCCGAGCAGGGCAACCCCCGCCCAGATCATGACGCCGCAGGTGATCCCCAGCACACCCATCATCGCCTCTCTGCGCGAGCGGCTGATGGCCGTTTGTGAGACAAAGAAAAAGTCCGGCCCCGGGCTCATCAGCGCAATGATATGCACCAGCGCCACGGTGAGGAAAAGCATCAGCATAGTTAACTCGCAGGAAAATAGTGAAGAGGGAAACTATTCTGGCACCTTTTCCCGCGGCTGACTACTCATCATCACCATCGACATGAGCGCGTATCAATGCCATGAATTCTTTACCGAAGCGCTCAAGTTTACGCGTCCCCACGCCGTTGACGCTGAGCATCTCGCCGGCGGTGAGTGGCGACTGTTCCGCCATCTCGATCAGCGTCGCGTCGTTGAAGACCACGTATGGCGGGATATTCTCTTCGTCGGCGATCGCTTTACGCAATTTGCGCAGCTTGGCAAACAGCTTGCGGTCGTAATTGCCGCCAAAGGATTTCTGCATCGCCTTCGGCTTCAGCGCCACGATACGCGGTACGGCAAGCTGCAGCGGCACCTCGCCGCGCAGCACCGGTCGTGCGGCTTCGGTCAGCTGCAGTGCGGAGTGCTGGGCGATATTCTGCGTCACCAGCCCAAGGTGAATCAGTTGGCGGATCACGCTCACCCAGTGCTCGTGACTCTGCTCCCGGCCGATACCGTAAACCGGCAGCTTATCGTGGCCCATGTCACGGATGCGCTGGTTGTTGGCCCCGCGCAGGACCTCCACCACGTAACCCATCCCGAAACGTTGATTCACCCGGTAAATCGTTGACAGCGCCTTGCGCGCATCCATTAAGCCATCGTACTGCTTTGGTGGGTCAAGACAGATATCGCAGTTGCCGCACGGCTCCTGGCGCCCTTCGCCAAAGTAGTTCAGCAGCACCAGACGACGACAGGTTTGCGCTTCGGCAAACGCCCCCATCGCATTCAGCTTATGCCGCTCGATATCCTGTAGCGGTCCGGCGGGTTTTTCCTCCAGACAGCGGCGCAGCCACGCCATATCCGCCGGATCGTAAAACAGCATCGCTTCCGCCGGCAGGCCATCACGCCCGGCGCGGCCGGTTTCCTGGTAGTAGGATTCAATATTGCGCGGGATATCGAAGTGCACCACAAAGCGGACGTTCGGCTTGTTGATACCCATCCCGAAGGCCACCGTCGCCACCACGATCTGCAGATCGTCGCGCTGGAATTTCTCCTGCACGTCGGCGCGAACGGCGTTTTCCAGACCAGCATGGTAAGCCGCCGCGCTGATGCCGCGGCTCTGCAGACGCGCGGCGGTATCTTCCACTTTCGAGCGGCTGTTGCAGTAGATGATGCCCGATTTGCCGCGCTGATCCTGAACGTAGCGCATCAGCTGGTCGAGCGGTTTGAATTTCTCCATCAGCATATAGCGGATGTTCGGCCGGTCGAAGCTGCTGACCTGAATCAGCGGATCGTTAAGCCCGAGCAGACGGACGATATCACGGCGGGTGGTGTCATCGGCGGTGGCGGTCAACGCCATAAACGGGATCTGCGGCAACCGCTGACGCAGCTGGCCCAGCGCGGCATATTCCGGACGGAAGTCATGGCCCCACTGGGAGATACAGTGCGCTTCGTCTACCGCCAGCATCGCCAGGTTCCAGTTCGCCAGATGCTCAAGAAAGTTATCCAGCATCAACCGTTCCGGCGCGATATACAGCAGACGAACCTGCCCGCTGCGACAGCCGGCCATCACTTCCTGCTGCTGCTCGCGGCTTTGCGTCGAGTTCAGACAAGCCGCCGCCACGCCGTTGGCCAGCAGTTGATCGACCTGGTCTTTCATCAGCGAGATCAGGGGTGAGACCACGACTGTCAGACCGCCCATAACCAGCGCCGGCACCTGATAGCACAGCGACTTGCCGCCACCGGTCGGCATGACCACCAGGCAGTCCCGGCCCTCAAGCACCGTCTCGATAATCGTTTCCTGGCCAGGACGGAACTGCTGGTAGCCGAAGGTCTCTTGTAAAACCTGCTTCGCCAGCGATTCCTGATTTAATACTTCCGCCTGTGCCACGTTGACCCCATTTGCCTGAAAAGAAAACAGGCGCTATTTTCAGCGCCTGCGAGCCAGAGTGCAACGATTAAAACAGATCGTTGAGCATTAGCCCGACGCCGACGCGCGTTTGATTGAAGTTGTAGTCGATAAGCGATTCGCCGTAACCGCTGTAGATCTGCGTATAGGCGCGAACATGTTTGGTAATGGGATAGCTCACGCCGAGCTCCGCCCCGCCATAGCCGGTGTTCCAGTTATATTGCCCCTGCGCGCTGAGGATCGCCTCTCCCAGCTGGTAGCCCACCTTCAGCCGGTAATAGCCCATATATTTGGTGATATCCGGGTTATCATCGGTGTTGCCCATCACATACCAGGGCTTCACTTCCACCAGCCAGTTGCCGTTTTGCGCCATCAGGCGGGCGTAAAGCCGGTTCCAGCTGCGCGAGGTGGGGTCGGAACGACCATTCGAGTCGTGGTTATACCCCATCTCGATGTCGCGCAGCGTCCAGCCGGCAAACTGGTAGTCGGTCGCAAAGCCCAAAAACAGCTGGGGTTCGTAATTGGTTTCGCGAAACGGCGCCGACTCTTTGCTGTTGGAGAGCTGCCACCAGGATTTCTGGGTGTACGATGCGCCGAGCAGCGAATTATCACCCAGGATGCCGCGCCACAGCGGAAACGCCAGACTCAGCTGAAATTTCACTTCATCTTTACGGGCATTTTCGGCCCAGTCATAGCTGCGGATCGCCTCTTTATTGAGGTCGCTGGTCCATGTGTAGAGCAAATAGTTGCTCTCATAAGGGTAGAGCAGGAAAGGATTATCATGGTCCTGGAGCAGGTTGGCGATAATGCTGCCGCGCACTGCCGGTTTGTCGTGAACCGACGCATCCTGCGCCATAACACCGGCCGGTAGCGCGCACAGCGCCACCAGGCAGGCCAAAGAGATACGCATGCTGGTCTCCTGATAAATAGTTTTTATTTTTGTTTAACCTGAAGCCATTCTACCTGTTTATTAATCACCTGCCCCCTAATCCGCTCCGAAAGTGGAAATCAATATTTTAGAAGCATAAAATCAACATTTTGTTAACGAATGGAACCGGTGTTATGTCTGAACTTACTGCCGAAGCAGCGCTGAAACTGGTGGGGGAGATTTTCGTCTATCACATGCCGTTTAACCGTGCCCTCGGTCTCGAACTGGAGCGCTATGAAAAGGCGTTTGCCCAGCTCAGCTTTAATAATCAGCCGATGATGGTCGGCAACTGGGCGCAGAGTATTTTGCATGGCGGAGTGATCGCCTCCGCGCTGGACGTCGCCGCTGGCCTGGTCTGCGTCGGCAGCACCCTCACCCGCCATGACACCATCAACGAAGAAGAGCTGCGCCAACGCCTCTCCCGCATGGGAACCATCGACCTGCGCGTGGACTACCTGCGTCCGGGCCGCGGTGAACGGTTTACCGCCACCAGCAGCCTGCTGCGCGCCGGCAATAAAGTGGCGGTAGCCCGCGTGGAACTGCATAACGAAGCTCAGGTCTATATTGCCAGCGCAACGGCCACCTATATGGTGGGTTGATTGGCCAAAATCGAGTAACATCACTCTCTTTGGCAATGGATTTTACCGATGGATGCGAAACAGACGCGGTTGGGGATCATTCTGGCCCTCGCCGCCTACTTTATCTGGGGTATCGCGCCAGCGTACTTCAAACTTATCTACTATGTTCCCGCCGATGAAATTCTGACCCATCGCGTGATCTGGTCCTTCTTCTTCATGGTGGCGCTCATCAGCGTCAGCCGCCAGTGGCCGCAGGTGAAAAAGCTGCTGAAGACGCCGCGCAAGATCTTCCTGCTGGCGCTCTCGGCAGTGCTGGTCGGCGGTAACTGGCTGTTGTTCATCTGGGCGGTGAATAACCACCATATGCTGGAAGCCAGCCTCGGCTACTTTATCAACCCGCTGGTAAATATTCTGTTGGGGATGATTTTCCTCGGCGAACGCTTCCGTCGCCTGCAGTGGCTGGCGGTGATCCTCGCCTTTTGCGGCGTGTTGGTCCAGCTGTGGACCTTTGGTTCGCTGCCGATAATCGGCCTTGGGCTGGCCTTCAGTTTTGCCTTTTACGGCCTGGTGCGGAAGAAAATCGCTGTCGACGCGCAGACCGGCATGCTGGTGGAAACGCTGTGGCTACTGCCGGTGGCGGCAATCTGGCTGTTTGGCATCACTGATAGCCCGACCAGCCATATGGGGGAGAACCCCTGGTCGCTCAATCTGCTGCTGATGGCCGCGGGCGTGGTCACGACCATTCCCCTGCTGTGCTTCACTGGCGCGGCAACGCGCCTGCGGCTCTCCACGCTGGGCTTTTTCCAGTACATCGGCCCAACGCTGATGTTCCTGCTGGCGGTGACGTTCTACGGCGAAGTGCCGGGCAAGGATAAAATGGTGACCTTCGGCTTTATCTGGGTCGCGCTGGCGGTATTTATCGTCGATGCGCTGTATACCCAGCGCCGGCTGCGCAGAGGCTAAGCCGGCCTCTGCCAGTAAAAAAGGGAGCCGCCGCTCCCTTTTTTACAGCCAGTTTTTACGCTTGAAGTAGAGATATGGCGCCAGGCCGGCCAGCATCATAAAGACGATCGCCCCCGGGTAGCCGAAGCTCCAGTGCAGCTCCGGCATAAATTCAAAGTTCATCCCGTAGCTGGACGCCACCAGGGTTGGCGGCAGGAATACCACCGACACCACGGAGAAGATCTTGATGATGCGGTTCTGCTCGATGTTGATGAAGCCCATCGCCGCCTGCATCAGGAAGTTCACCTTCTGGAACAGCGATTCGTTGTGCGGCAGCAGGGATTCGATATCGCGCAGGATCTCCCGCGCCTGTTCCAGCTGGCCCGCCGGCAGGCGCGCCTTACGCACCAGGAAGTTCAGCGCGCGCTGGGTATCCATCAGACAGAGGCGGACCTTCCAGCCGATATCTTCCAGTTCCGCCAGCGTCGACAGCGCTTCATCGTACTCGTCGCCCTGATGGCCTTCCATAATCACGCGGCTCAGCTTTTCCAGGTCGCTGTAGATATTTTCAATTTCATCCGCCAGCTGCTCGATTTTGGTTTCGAACAGGTCGAGCAGCAGTTCGTAGGCGTTACCGTCGACCAGCGTCTGGTTACGCACGCGCATACGGTACAAGCGGAAAGCGGGCAGTTCGCGCTCGCGCAGTGTGAACAGGCGGCCTTCGCGGATGGTAAACGCCACGGTAGAGTTGCCGGCGTGATCTTCGGCATCTTCAAAAAAGAAGAACGAGTGGATGTGTAACCCGTCTTCATCTTCAAAGAAACGCGCGGAGGCTTCGATATCTTCCAGTTCCGGGCGCGTCGCCAGGTTCTGACCCAGTTCCGTCTGCACGCGGCTTCGCTCATCGTCGTCAGGCTCGACCAGATCGACCCACACCGAGCTGGCGAGGTGCTTGATCTCATCGGCTTCCAGGCGCGTTAAACGATTGTTTTCCAGTTGAAATGCGCTCAGCATGACCGGGACTCCCAATGCAAAAAAATTATCGGACAGTTCGGTGGGCACACAGAAACAAATTGGGTTTCAGACCATTAAGCCTGACTCAGCGCGACGGGAATAGGACAGGTCGCTGACAACCGCTAAGGCTATCAGCATAAGAGGATAGCCTTAGGAGTTGTTCCTGAATGACAGGAAGTTGAGCCAGCATCTACTGGGTGTGTCCAAGGCGAATGTCCTCTTAGCGTAATCGTGCGCGCATGTTACGCCAGCGCAAAATCGGCGTCAACACGCAACGGAACGCGAAAGCGCAAATCAGGCGCCTTAACGTATAAAGGTAGCAGAATATTACAAAATAATGATATTTTTCTTAAAGTTACACCGTCTCAAGCCGCGCGTAAGCCGCCACCAGCCATTTGATTCCCTGGCCCTGAAAAGCCACCTGCAGCCGGCTGTGCTCGCCGCTGCCTTCGAGGTTGACGATAGTGCCTTCGCCAAACTTCGGATGACGCACCCGCTGACCTAACTTGTAGCCGGTATCGCTCTCGGCAATCGGCGCCCCCAGTCGCTGGTGGTTTACCGGACGGCTCACCGTGGCCCGCAGACGCACTTCTTCTACGCACTCCTGCGGCAGTTCTCCAATAAAGCGCGACGGGCGATGGTAAACCTCTTTGCCGTACAGACGGCGGGTTTCGGCGTAGGTCAGCGTCAGCTTCTGCATGGCGCGCGTCACGCCAACGTAGGCCAGGCGACGCTCTTCTTCCAGGCGGCCGCCTTCATCAAGCGCCATCTGGCTCGGGAACATCCCTTCTTCGACGCCGACGATAAACACCTGCGGGAATTCCAGCCCTTTCGCCGAGTGCAGGGTCATCAGTTGAACCGCGTCCTGCCAGGTGTCCGCCTGCCCCTCGCCCGCTTCCAGCGCGGCGTGGGAGAGGAACGCCTGCAGCGGCATCAGGTCTTCATCTTCTTCGTTGTAGCTGAACTGGCGCGTCGCCGTCACCAGTTCCTCTAAGTTTTCAATACGGGTCTGGCCCTTCTCGCCTTTCTCCTGCTCGTACATCGCGCGCAGCCCGGAGTCTTTAATCACCCGATCGGTCTGAACATGTAGCGGCATATCGGCGGTTTCCTGCGCCAGCGCGTCAATCAACTCCATAAATCGCTGCAGAGCGCTGGCGGCTCGGCCAGCCAGCACTTTCTCTTTCAGCAGCTCGCGGCAGGCCTGCCACAGCGTCAGCTGACGATCGCGCGACGTCTGGCGCACCACGTCCAGCGTACGATCGCCGATGCCGCGAGTCGGCGTATTGACCACCCGCTCAAACGCTGCATCGTCGTTACGGTTGGCAATCAGGCGCAGGTAAGAGAGCGCATCTTTGATTTCCTGACGTTCGAAGAAGCGCATACCGCCGTAGATACGGTACGGCATGCTGGCCTGCAGGAGCGCCTCTTCCAGCACGCGCGACTGGGCGTTACTGCGATAGAGAATGGCGCATTGCTCCAGCGCGCCGCCGTTCTCCTGCCAGGTTTTAATGCGGTTCACCACGAAGCGCGCTTCGTCGAGATCGTTGAAGGCGCAGTACAGCGAAATCGGCTCGCCGTCGGCGCCGTCGGTCCACAGCTTCTTGCCCAGGCGCCCGTTGTTGTTTTCAATCAGGGCGTTGGCAGCGCTAAGAATATTGCTGGTTGAACGATAGTTCTGCTCCAGGCGAATAGTTTCCGCGCCGGGGAAGTCGTTGAGGAAGCGCTGAATGTTCTCAACCTGCGCACCGCGCCAGCCGTAAATCGACTGGTCATCATCGCCGACGATCATCACCTTGCCGGTATCGCCCGCCAGCAGGCGGATCCAGGCGTACTGGATGTTGTTGGTGTCCTGGAATTCATCGACAAGGATATTGGTGAAACGCTCACGATAGTGCTGCAGGATATGCGGCTTGTTCAGCCACAGCTCGTGCGCGCGCAGCAGCAGCTCGGCGAAATCCACCAGCCCGGCGCGGTCGCAGGCCTCCTGGTAGGCCTGATAGACCTTCTGCCAGGTCTGCTCGACCGGGTTGCCGTAGCTCTGAATGTGATGCGGGCGCAGCCCTTCATCTTTCTGGCTGTTGATGTACCACATCGCCTGACGCGGCGGCCATTGCTTCTCATCGAGGTTCATCGCCTTAATCAGACGCTTCAGCAGACGGAGCTGGTCTTCGCTGTCGAGGATTTGGAAATCCTGCGGCAGGTTGGCGTCCAGATGATGCGCACGCAGCAGGCGGTGCGCGAGGCCGTGGAAGGTGCCTACCCACATGCCGCCCTGGGTAGTGCCCATCAGCTGGCCGATACGGTGGCGCATCTCCGCCGCCGCTTTGTTGGTAAAGGTCACCGCCATAATCGAGTACGGCGAGCAGTTCTCCACGCTCAGCAGCCAGGCGATACGGTGCACCAGAACGCGCGTCTTACCACTGCCCGCCCCTGCCAGAACCAGCATATTGGTGCGCGAGGCCGCTACGGCTTCACGCTGTTTGTCATTAAGGCTGTCGAGCAGGTAAGAAACGTCCATTGGCACCGCCGGAAGAGAAGGGGTTCCATGAACCCCTGTTAATATATACAGAGTGACTGGTGATTATATCAGCGAGGTTAGAGATGCCAACCGTGAAATTTCAATATGCGGCAGCAGGCGGCTGTCCGCGGTGTGCATCAGGTCCGCGCCTTGCGGTTTGATCCAGCAGGCCTGCATCCCACAGCGCAGCGAACCGGCGACGTCGGTCGTCAGATCATCGCCGACGTGCAGAATGTGCCCGAGCGGTAAATTCAGACGCGCCGCCGCCAGGTGATACATATCGGCAAACGGCTTGGAACGACCATCCGGACCCGCGCGCAGCACGAAGCGGAAATAGTCGCTCAGGCCGAACAGCTCGGGGCGGGCGTTGCCATTGGTAATGGCCACCAGCGGCCACTTCTGTGCCAGCTTCGCCAGCGTATCGTGGGTCTCCTGCGGAACATCGACCCGGCTGCGCCAGTGGGCGAAGTTTTCCATCGCCGCATCGGCGCCGGCTTTTGCCGCTTCGGCGGAGAGCCCAGCGTTACGCATGCCGAGCTCCAGCGCACGATGGCGCCAGACGGTCACGTCGTGGTAGATCTCCGGCTCAGATGCCAGCAGCGTCTGACGCAGTTGGTTAAGCTCATGGGCATCGAACTGGCTGAGCGACGGATGGTAATTGCGCACAAAGGCCAGCGACTCGTGCATCGTCCGGTCAATCACCGGGCGGTTATCATATAGGGTGTCGTCCAGGTCAAACGTCAGTGCGGAAATCTGGCCCAGAGGTCGGTAAAAACGCATTATTTCCCCCGTTTAGCGCGCGGATGCGCGGCATCGTACACCGAGGCAAGGTGTTGAAAGTCAAGATGGGTATAGATTTGAGTGGTGGAGAGGTTAGCATGGCCCAACAGCTCCTGCACGCCGCGCAGATCGCCACTGGACTCCAGCATATGGGTAGCAAAGGAGTGGCGCAGCTTGTGCGGGTGCACATGGCTGTTCAGCCCCTGCTTAATCCCCCACTCGGCAAATCGCTTCTGCACGTTGCGCGCCGAAATGCGTTTACCCAGCTTCGACAAAAACAGCGCGTCGTCATCAGTACCGAACAGGCCGCGCAAATCCAGCCAGTGCTCAATCCACGCCACCGCGTTACGACCGATCGGCAAACGGCGTTCTTTGCTGCCTTTGCCCATCACCCAAACCTCACCGCTTTCGAGGTCGAGGTGCTTAATATCAAGGTTGACCAGCTCAGACAGACGCAGACCTGCACCGTACATCACTTCCAGCATCGCCCGGTCGCGCACCGCGAGCGGATCGTTGAGGTCGATATCCAGCAGCCGATTTACATCATCGACATCGATATTTTTCGGCAAGTGGCGGGGAATTTTCGGCGCCGCAATCCCCTTCGCCGGGTTAGCGGCCAGTTCGCCCTGACTGACCATCCAGTCAAAGAAGCTGCGTAGCGCGGAAAGCCGCAGCGCCAGGCTCGCCGGGCCTAAACCCGCACGGCGGCTGCGTACCGCAAAGCTACGCACCTGAGCGGCATCGCACTGCTGCCAGCTTTTCAGCCCAGCCTCATCCGCCAGGGCGATCAACGCGTCCAGCTGACGCTGGTAGTTAGTCAGCGTAATCGGGCTAAGCTGACGCTCAACGCCGAGATAGCGCAGGAAGCGGTCGACGCAGGCGGAAAGCGGAGAGTCGGTCATGCGCGTTCAATCCAGCGCTCCAGCAGGCCAGGGAGCATCTGCGCAATTTCCTGCAGCAACTGCGTCCCCTGCCCTGACTGATAATGCTGCGCATCGCGGCTGCTAAAGAGCATCACGCCCGGAGCGTTATCGCCGCCCAGCATCGACATCGCCACGGATCCAATGGCCTTCGCTTCCGGTAGCACCACCAGCAGCTCCGGACCGTTCAGCGGCCCAAGATAGTGGCGCGCCTGGCCCAGACGTTGAATACGGATCGGCTCAAACGCCTGCCGGCTTAACGCCAAATGGGTAAACTTCGAGGGCGCGCCGAGGCGCCAGCAGTCAGGGAACAGGCGCACCGTGGCGCCAGCTAACCCCAGCTCGCGAGCCCAGCGATGAAGGCGGTTGAGCATATCATCGAGGCTCTCCGCGGCCGCCAGCCGCGTTTGCAGCTGCAGCAGGCGCTGGAACAGGCTTTCATTAGCGACCGCCTGCTCCATCAGCAGCGACATATTCTCTTCCAGCACATGAATATGGTTACGCGCCCGCATCATGTGCCACTCCACCAGCGAAATCGAACCGCGGACCGGATGCGGGACACGGATATGTTCAACCTGGGCGGCATTACGAATAAAAAATTCAGGATGTTGCAACAGATAGTCCACCACCGCCCGATCGTTCAACGCGCTGGTAACCTCCTGCTGTTCTTCCCCGATTGGTTTCATAAATGAATAAATCCATCATAGACATGGGCCGCCGGGCCGGTCATAAACAGCGGCTGGCCCGGGCCTTTCCAGGCGATATCAAGACGACCGCCGGGCAATTCCACGCGTACCGTTTCAGCGAGCAGCCCCTGCTGGATCCCCACCGCCACCGCGGCGCAGGCGCCGCTGCCGCAGGCCTGGGTTTCCCCCGCGCCGCGTTCGTAGACGCGCAGACGGATGTGGGACCGGCCGACCACCTGCATAAAGCCGATATTGGCGCGCTCCGGAAAACGCTCGTGGCTTTCCATCACCGGGCCGAGGGTTTCTACGGCCGCCGTATCCACGTCATCCACCTGGATGACGCAGTGCGGATTCCCCATGGACACCACGCCGCACAATACTGTCTGCTCGGCGGCACGCATGATATAGGTCTTTTCCGCTTTGTTGGCGCGGAAGGGCACCTGGGACGGCTCAAAGTTAGGCTCGCCCATATTCACCCGCACCAGATCGTCTTCCGTTACGCTTAATACCATACGCCCGTTGGCCGTACTCACGCGAATATCACGTTTATTGGTCAGGCCTTTCAGCCGGACAAAGCGGGCAAAACAGCGCGCGCCGTTGCCGCACTGCGACACTTCGCTGCCGTCGGCGTTAAAGATCCGGTAATGAAAATCCAGATCGGGATCGTAGGGCGGCTCGACGACCAACAGCTGATCGAACCCGACGCCAAGATGGCGATCTGCCAGGCGGCGAATCAACTCCGGCGAGAAAAAAACATTCTGCGTTACCGCGTCAACGACCATAAAATCGTTGCCAAGGCCATGCATTTTAGAGAACTGCATCATCTACTCCAGTTGCGCGGAACAGAACGTTATCGTTAGTAATTGACCTGGCTCGGACCACCGGTATCGCCACGATCGTTACGATCCGGCGTTGAGCTCTGAATGCCAGGGTTAACCGGTTTGGTCGGCGGCGGCGCGGTTTTGTCCGCCGGCGGGAAATAGAGAGGCCCTTTCAGACCGCAGCCGGTCAGGCTGAAGATCGCAAACAAAACGGCAAGCGTAGGAAAAACGTTTTTCATTGATAGTTGCCCGTGATTCATTCTTTCTGCTTTCTATCATCGCAGGAGAAGACGTAAAAGCAAGCCTTTAGCATCCGACTGCGCGCGCTTTTGTTTCGCGCTATACTGCCGCCATCTTCAAAAAAGCAGGATAGAACCATGAACGACAGTGAATTCCATCGCCTGGCGGATAGCCTGTGGATGACCATCGAAGAACGCCTGGACGACTGGGACGGCGATAGCGACATCGACTGTGAAATCAACGGCGGCGTGCTGACCATCAGCTTTGAAAACGGCAGCAAAATCATTATTAACCGTCAGGAGCCGCTGCACCAGGTGTGGCTGGCCACCAAACAGGGCGGCTACCATTTTGATCTCAAAGGCGACGAGTGGATCTGCGATCGCAGCGGCGAGACCTTCTGGGATTTGCTGGAGCAGGCGGCGAGCCAGCAGGCCGGTGAGACGGTGAAATTCCGTTAATGACGTGTTTCCCAGATGGCGGCGCATCGCGCCTTATCCGGGCTACCCGACGACTTAGAACCGTAGCCCTGCTAAGCGCAGCGCCAGCAGGGAAGATCTCCGGATAGCGGCTCACGCCTTATCCGGGCCAAATCTACGAGTAGCGCTGCTGCAGCACCGGCGAAGCGGTAACGTCCTGGCTGGTGGGTATCGCGGCGGCAATCGCCTGGGTGCGGAAGGGGATCACCTGGGTGCGCCCGTCTACCTCGACAATCTGATAGAACTGCGGCAGGTTGAAGTTGATAAAGCTGGAGCCGTAGGTGAAACGATCGTGCGATGACGAATAGAAGCGGCTGACGTCGCGCACCAGCTCCTCTTTACTGCCCTCGCAGTGATGATAGACCTCGGCGCGGTTGCTCTCATCAAGAATATAGATGTTAAAGCCGCTGTCGTTGTTATCCGCATCTTCAAAGAAGAACTGAATAATCCCTTCGCTGGCGAAGCCATCCACCACCGCCGGCAGCTTAACGTGATTGGTTTCCACCTGCACCGACAACCCGTGAAGCTTGTTGTGCGAGATAGCGCCGTAGAACTCAATGGCGTTTTCCAGCTTCTGCACCGAAACGTTAAGACGCTCGAAGAACAGCCCCCACGTCTGGCCGGAGACGCGCAGCGCTTTGAAGCGCCCGGTATCCTGGCGGGTACTGGAGAGACGCAGTTCGATGCATTCGGAGATCATCTGCTGCACGCGGGTGCGGATCAGGCCGCGCAGGTGCTGGCTATAGCAGAACACCTCCACGCTGTCCGGCGGCGCGGCGTCCTGATGCATTTTGCCGAGGATCGTCTTCAGCGCTTCGATCATCGCCTGCTCGCCGTTAAAGTGCAGCGTACGCACTTCGTTCCACGAGTTGCGATACAGCAGGTCGACGCTGCCGATCAGACATTTTTGCTCTTCACCGAAGCTGAAAACATCCAGTTTACGGAAGTCGAAGTGCACCACCTGATTGCGGAAGGCCGCGGTCGGGTCATATTCGAGGTTGACGATAATCGCCAGATGGCGGATTTCGCACGGGCTGTACAGCGCTTTTGGCGTCGGCGCCGGCAGGCGCAGCGGGAAGTGGTGCGACACGTCGGCCACCATCTCCTGCAGCTTCGCCAGATCGACGATGCCGTTGCCCTTAATAAACAGGCGGGTGCGTGAGGTCAGCAGGCCGTTAAACCAGGCCCAGGCCACCAGCTTATTAAGATAACGGTTATATTCCAGCGGCTGATGGCTGATGATCGATTCCATATCCGGCGCGCGGTTATACAGATACCAACCGGTACGGTTGGCACGGCCCGGCGGCACGTGGATAAAGGTCAGGTTCGGTTCCGACAGATCCGGCGAAATTTGCGGGTTCACCAGCGTGACTTTCCCCGGCAGCGCTTCAAAGGCCGCATACAGCTTACGGGTCAGCACGCCAATATCCTGAGGGCTGGCGGAGACGCTAAGGTTATTGCGCCGCGCGAAGCGGATCAGATTACGATAGCTCTGCATCATGGCGTCGAGCAGTTCGTTGTGCGCCTTGCGCACTTCATCAATTTTCCAGTTGGCGCGGTTGTCGAGCATCATCAGACGCTTTTCGTCCCAGCCCCAGGCATTCACCAACTGGCTGACGACTTCGCGACGCCAGCCGACGCAGGCGCGTTCGCGGCTGAGTTTTTCACAGACTTTCAGGTAGAAGCAGCGGCGCACCAGGTCGAGGCGGGTTTCATCTTCGATGGCCTGCAGATAGGTAGTCACGCGCTCCAGCATCATGCAGTACGGGTCGAGGCCGAAGGAGACAATCTCGCCGTCGTGCAGACGCTGTTTGATATCTTTCGCTAACAGGCGGTTATTGGGGTATTCCCAGGAGTAGGCTTCCAGCAACAGCGTTTTCAGCACCGCTTTATAGGGGGAGTCGATACTTTTATACAGCTGCCACAGGCTGGCGCCGAAGTACTCTTCCGCCGACAGCGAACTGAGGCCGCCGAGATCGAGCCATTCGTTAGGCGTCAGCACGCCCTGAGCATACAGCCCCATGACGTAATCATCGTAATGCTCTTCTTCATCGCACGGCACCATATTCCACAGAATACGCTTGCCGGCGAGACGCACCGCGGTGCGATAGAACTCATCGAGCAACAGGATATGCTGAGTCGAACCGCAGTCTTCGCCGCCGAGACTGCCGCTTTCATTATGACGGAAGCGGTTTTCGTCGATCAGGAAGAAGCTGACTTCCACGCCGAGCGAGGCCGCCCAGCTCTCAAGCAGGCTGCATTTTCGCTGCAGCAGCTGGCGCTCTTCGCTATCCAGCCAGGCCTGGTGACATACCCAGATATCCAGATCGGAAGAACAGCTTTGACCAACGGAGGAAGTACTGCCCATCGAGTAGACGCCGGTGATCGGCAGCTCGCCTTTCGGCGGCTCCTGGGTCTGCATGCCGCGATGCAGCTCTAGTTCTTCAAGATAGTGGCGTTGGGTTTCATCAGGCGTGTAGAGGCAAATGCCACGGGGAACGTTACCGTCAAGGTAACCCGGCATCAGCGGGTGATGATAATGTAGTAACGTTGGCAGTAGACTGTAAACCTGCTGGAAAGCGGGTCCCATGGCAGCAAGGGCGCGATCCACGCGCAATTGGTTGATGGCATCCAGTCTCTGTTTCAGTGTCTCAATATAGAGGTACAAGACATATCGCCTGATGTTCAAAAACCCGAAGTACAATAGTACGGAGGATTTCAGTATTTCAACAAAAACCGTCACCATTCGTCGTCGGTGTGGTTGTGATGAGCAGCGGACGGACAAATGGTTTAAAACGTGATCAATTTAACACCTTGCTCATTGACCGTAAAGAAAGATGCGCTACATACAAGTGTAGCACCGTTTATTACCTGTAAATTCCTCACTACGCCTCCGGCAACCGCCACGCGCATGAAAGGTTAAAAAAGAGAAGGCCGGGGCCATCTCCCACATAAACCGTGAAAACTAACATCCGTAAGACAACAATGTTAGGATGGATAGTGGTCGACAATGACGGTAACAAGCATGTTAGACAAAGTTTTGAAAATTGCCACACGGCAAAGCCCGCTTGCGCTATGGCAGGCGCAGTATGTTAAAGCGCGCCTGGAACAAGCGCATCCAGGACTGAACGTCGAGCTGGTGCCGATGGTTACGCGCGGTGATGTCATCCTTGATACGCCCCTGGCAAAGGTGGGCGGCAAGGGCTTATTTGTGAAAGAGTTAGAGCTCGCCATGCTCGAAGGGCGGGCCGATATCGCCGTCCATTCGATGAAAGATGTCCCGGTGGAATTCCCGGAGGGCCTGGGGTTGGTCACCATCTGCGAGCGCGACGATCCGCGCGACGCGTTTGTTTCCAATCACTATGCCTCAATTGACGAACTGCCGGCCGGCAGCGTCGTTGGCACGTCAAGTTTACGCCGTCAGTGCCAGCTGGCCGCCACCCGTCCAGACCTGGTGATCCGCTCTCTGCGCGGTAACGTCGGTACCCGGCTGAGTAAACTGGATAACGGTGAGTATGACGCCATTATCCTTGCCGCCGCCGGGTTGAAGCGCCTGAAACTGGAAGCGCGTATTCGCCAGCCGCTGTCGCCGGAGCAATCCCTGCCGGCCGTCGGCCAGGGCGCGGTGGGTATCGAATGCCGTCTTGACGATGCATGGACCCAGGCGCTGTTAGCGCCCCTCAACCATGCGGAAACCGCAGTACGCGTGCGCGCCGAACGGGCGATGAACACCCGCCTCGAAGGCGGTTGTCAGGTGCCAATTGGCAGCTATGCGGAACTCGTCAACGGCGAACTGTGGTTGCGGGCGCTGGTTGGCGCCCCGGATGGTTCGCAGATGGTACGCGGCGAACGGCGCGGGCCAGCAGAGCAGGCCGAAGCGCTCGGCATCTCGCTGGCGGAAGAGCTCCTGGATAACGGCGCCCGCGACATTCTCGCGGCAGTTTATGATGGAGAAGCCCCACGATGAGCATCCTGGTCACTCGTCCACTCCCGCAAGGGGAAGCGCTGGTCAGCCGTCTGCGGGCCATGGGACGCGTGGCCTGGAGCTTTCCGCTGATAGAATTTACGCCTGGCCGGGAGCTTCCCGTGCTGGGCGACCATCTTGCCCATCTGGGGTCCGACGACCTGCTGTTTGCGCTATCCCAGCATGCGGTGGAATTCGCCCATGCCCGTCTGCAGCAGCAAGGCCTGCCCTGGCCCACTTCTCCGCACTATTTTGCCATTGGTCGAACGACGGCGCTGGCCCTGCATACGGTCAGCGGGCAGCACATCCGTTACCCGTTAGATCGGGAAATTAGCGAAGTCTTGCTACAATTACCTGAATTACAAAACATTGCCGGGAAAAATGCGCTGATCCTACGCGGCAATGGTGGGCGGGAACTCTTAGGTGCCACGCTGGCTGAACGCGGCGCCAGGGTCACATTTTGTGAATGTTATCAACGTAGTGCAAAACATTACGATGGCGCAGAAGAAGCGATGCGCTGGCAGTCTCGCGGGGTCACCACGCTGGTGGTCACCAGCGGTGAGATGCTGCAGCAGCTGTGGTCGCTCATACCGCAATGGTATCGCGAACAATGGCTCCTGCACTGCCGCGTTGTCGTTGTCAGCGAACGTCTGGCCCTTCAGGCCCGGGAACTGGGCTGGCAGGAGATTCAGGTTGCCGATAACGCTGACAACGATGCGCTGCTACGCGCATTACAATAACTCTCAACATTGGAAGCCATAATGACGGAACAACAAAATCAATCCGCCGTGGTTGAAGAGACCAGGGAGGCCGTGGAAACCACACCACAGCCAGAGAACAACGATAAGAAGAAGGCGGGTAACAAAACCAGCCTGGCGCTCAGCGCGATCGCTATCGCCATTGCGATAGCCGCTGGCATCGGCCTGTATGGCCTGAACAAACAGCAGGCCACGCGGCAAAACGCAACCACCTCTGAATTATCAGGCCAGCTTGCGGCACTGCAAAAAGCGCAGGAGAGCCAAAAGAGCGAACTGGAAGGCATTATCAAACAGCAGGCCGACCAGCTGAGTCAGGCCAAACACGAGCAGGAAACCCTGACCAAACAGCTTGATGAGTTGCAGCAGAAAGTCGCCGTGATTTCGGGCAGCGATGCCAAAACCTGGCTGCTGGCCCAGGCCGATTTCCTCGTCAAGCTGGCGGGACGTAAGCTGTGGAGCGATCAGGATGTCACCACCGCCGCCGCGCTGCTAAAAAGCGCCGACGCCAGCCTCGCCGACATGAATGACCCCAGCCTGATCGGCGCCCGCCGGGCGATCACCGACGACATCGCCACCCTCTCCGCGGTAAGCCAGGTGGACTACGACGGTATGATCCTCAAGGTGAATCAGTTGGCGAACCAAATCGACAACCTGCGGCTGGCCGATAATAACGATGACGATTCGCCGATGGACTCTGATAGCGACGAGCTTTCCAGCTCTATCAGCGAATGGCGCGTCAATCTGCAGAAAAGCTGGCAGAACTTTATGGACAGCTTTATCACCGTGCGCCGCCGCGATGAAACCGCGGTCCCGCTGCTGGCGCCGAATCAGGATATCTATCTGCGGGAAAATATTCGCTCTCGCCTGCTGGTCGCCGCGCAGGCAGTGCCGCGCCATCAGGAAGAGACCTGGAAACAGTCGCTGGATAACGTCTCGACCTGGGTACGCGCCTATTACGATACTGATGACGCCACCACCAAAGCCTTCCTCGACGAGGTGGATAAGCTCAGTCAGCAAAGCATTACCATGACGGTGCCGGAAACGCTGCAGAGCCAGGCGTTGCTGGAAAAACTGATGCAGACCCGGGTGCGCAACCTGATGGCGCAGCCTGCCGTTACCGCGGGCGGCGCGCCCTCACCAGCCCCTGCTGCACCGGCCGCCCCTGCTGCGCCGCAAGGAGAGTAACGCATGCTGAAAATTCTTCTACTCTTCGCGCTGTTGATCGCCGGGATCGTGCTTGGCCCGATGATCGCCGGGCATCAGGGCTACGTCCTGATCCAGACCGATAATTACAATATCGAGACCAGCGTGACCGGGCTGGTGATCATCCTGATCCTCGCCATGGTGGTGCTGTTCGCCATTGAATGGCTGCTGCGCCGCATTTTCCGCACCGGGGCACATACGCGCGGCTGGTTTGTCGGCCGTAAACGCCGTCGCGCGCGTAAGCAAACCGAGCAGGCGCTACTCAAGCTGGCGGAAGGTGATTACCAGCAGGTTGAGAAGCTGATGGCGAAAAATGCCGATCACGCCGAACAGCCGGTGGTGAACTATCTGCTGGCGGCGGAAGCGGCCCAGCAGCGCGGCGATGAAGCGCGGGCCAACCAGCATCTGGAGCGCGCCACCGAGCTGGCGGGCGATGACCTGATCCCGGTGGAAATCACCCGCGTTCGCCTGCAGCTGGCACGTAATGAAAATCACGCCGCGCGCCATGGCATCGATAAGCTGCTGGAAATTACTCCGCGTCATCCTGAAGTGCTGCGCCTCGCCGAACAGGCATACACCCGCACCGGCGCCTGGCAGTCGCTGCTGGACATCATTCCATCGATGGCGAAAGCTAACGTCGGCGATGAAGAGCACCGCGCTGCGCTGGAACAGCTGGCCTGGGTTGGCCTGATGGATAAAGCGCTGGCCGACGGCGGCAGCGAAGGGTTGCGCGAATGGTGGCGCAACCAGAGCCGTAAAACGCGGGCGCTGGTGCCGCTGCAGGTGGCGATGGCCGAGCGCCTCATCGAGAGCGACGATCACGATACCGCGCAGCAAATTATCATTGATGGTCTGAAGAAACAGTATGATGACCGTCTGGTGATGCCGATCCCGCGTCTGAAGACCAATAACCCGGAACAGCTGGAGAAAGTGCTGCGCCAGCAGATCAAAGCCGTTGGCGACCGTCCGCTGCTGTGGAGTACCCTGGGCCAGTCGCTGATGCGGCACGGCGAATGGCAGGAGGCCAGCATCGCCTTCCGCGCCGCGCTTAAGCAGCGTCCGGATGCCTTTGATTACGCCTGGCTGGCGGATGCCCTGGATCGCCTGCATCAGCCGGAAGAAGCCGCCGCTATGCGCCGCGATGGGCTGCTGCTGACGCTGCAGAATAATCCTCAGCCGTAACCTGCCATGGCTATCGCCTCCTGCGGGGCGATAGCCCTTCTCCCCCGCCTTCGCGTTGACGGATCCCTGAAAGAAAAAAACGCCTGCGCTGAAATCAGGGCAGGCGTTAAAACAGGTCTGTTTGACAACAAATTGGGTGCTTCACTCAACGTAATGTCCATGGTGTTTGATGAGGCATAAATGCGACATCTGTCAGTGGACGATAAGCACCGTAAGAACGGCTCTGCATCATTCCGGAGTTTATGAGGCACGAAGGCGAACATAAGAGATGGAATGAGCATCTACCCGGTTATTATCGCACAGGATCCGGGGAAATTGCATCTACCACAGTGATGAATTGAGAGTTTTCCTGACGCGTATTCTCAAGCAGAGAGGCGTTTTTTTATCAGCAAGATCAGGGGAATAAATAATGGCGGGCAGCGACAGAAAACAAAAAACCCCGCCGAAGCGGGGTTCAAAATTGGTCGGCGAGAGAGGATTCGAACCTCCGACCCACTGGTCCCAAACCAGTTGCGCTACCAAGCTGCGCTACTCGCCGAAATACTGCTTTTTGAATTTTTAGTTCAATTCGTTAAAGTCGTGGTGCGAGGGGGGGGACTTGAACCCCCACGTCCGTAAGAACACTAACACCTGAAGCTAGCGCGTCTACCAATTCCGCCACCTTCGCAAATTCACAACTCTATCAAATAATGGGGTGGCTAATGGGATTCGAACCCACGACAACTGGAATCACAATCCAGGGCTCTACCAACTGAGCTATAGCCACCACTGCAAACCTTTTACGCGGTATTAAAACCACCGCAGCTCCAGCACCGGGTTAATGGTGCGCCCGACAGGATTCGAACCTGAGACCTCTGCCTCCGGAGGGCAGCGCTCTATCCAGCTGAGCTACGGGCGCTTAGCGCCGTTGCGGGGTCGGATAATACGGACTTCCTACCCCGCTGTCTAGTGCCTTTTAAAAGAAAATTATCGTTTGCTCATGCTTTGTTCGTTTTGACGGTTATTCAGCCGTATTATTGACTTGCCCCTGTCTTCCGAGGCCAAACACCTTATAAATCAGGGTGACGGCGGCCAGGAAAATAATGCCGACAAACAGCGACATCCGGGTTTCATCATTCAGACCCATCCCTACCAGCACACAGATCAGGAAGGCCATGGTGAAATAGTTGGCCCACGGAAACAGCAGCGAACGGAACGGATGGCTGGCGATTGCCGCCCGATGCACGCGACGGAAACGCAGCTGGCTGATCAGGATCACAAACCATGGCACCATCCCTGGCAACACGCTGGCGCTGTAGACATAGACAAACACCCGCTGCGGATTAGGAATGATGTAATTCAGGCAGGAGCCCACCAGCAGGATCAGAATCGACAGCGCCACGCCGACGGCCGGAACGCCGTTGCGCGATACCTTACCGATCGCCGCCGGCAGTTGGCGGTTCTTCGCCAGGGCGTACAGCATACGTCCACAGCTGTACATTCCGCTGTTGCAGCCGGAAAGCGCCGCCGTCAGCACCACGAAGTTGATAATTCCCGCCGCCGCGGTAATCCCGATTTTGGCAAACGTCAGTACGAACGGGCTGCCGTTGGAGCCGATTTGATCCCACGGGAAGATGGTGACGATAACGAAAATCGCGCCCACGTAGAAAATCAGGATCCGCCACAGCACTTTGCCCACCGCGCTGCGCAGGGTCACCTGCGGATTTTTCGCTTCACCTGCGGTAATGCCGATGAGCTCCACCCCCTGATAGGACGCGACCACGATACACAGCGCCGTCAGGAAGCCCTTCCAGCCGCCGGCGAAGAAACCGCCATGTTCGGTGAGATTACCAAAACCAATGGAGTGGCCGCCGTTGCCAAAGCCGAAGAAAATGACGCCCAGCCCGACGACGATCATCACGATAATGGTGGTGACTTTAATCATGGCGAACCAGAACTCGATTTCACCGTACAGCCGGACCGCCGCCAGGTTCGCCAGCGCCACCAGCCCCACGGCAATTAACGCCGGGATCCACTGCGCCATCTCCGGGAACCAGAACTGCACATAGACCCCGATGGCGGTAATCTCCGAGATCCCCACCGCCATCCACATAAACCAGTAGGACCACGCGGTCAGGTAGCCGAAGAAGGGGCTCATATAGCGATGCGCATACACCGCGAAGGAGCCAGTGACAGGCTCAAGGAACAGCATTTCGCCCATTGAGCGCATAATGAAAAAGACGAACAGGCCAGCGATAATGTACGCCAGCAGCACGGAAGGCCCGGCCCATTTCAACGTACTGGCCGCCCCCATAAACAACCCCACGCCAATCGTCCCGCCAAGGGCGATCAGTTCAATATGCCGGGCCTCCAGTCCACGCTGGAGCTCCGCTTTTTTCTCAGTCATATATCCTCTTGTGTTTGCCGTATTCCGGGTACTCCCGGTTATTGTTATTAACTGAAACCATAGCCTTGCCGACGCGCAGGTCTCCCCCGCGCGTATGAAGCCTGCGAATGGTTAATTAATTTTACGGAAATGGCAAATAAAGTATCAGGCGAGTGAAGAGATTACACAGAATATGTATGCAAACTCGCCTGGTTGCAGTGGAATATCAGAGCTTGCCGGTATAATGCCAACGTAAATAGCGCAGCAGACGGAACTGTCTCTTGATGCGGCTCGGCTGCAAAAGCAGGCGATAGAACCACTCCAGCCCCAGATCCTGCCAGAACTTCGGCGCCCGATGGACGTGCCCAGTGAAGACATCGTAAGTGCCGCCGACACCCATATACAGCGCGTGCGGATACAGGCGCCGGCAGTCGCGCATGAAGATCTCCTGGCGCGGCGACCCCATCGCGACGGTGACGATTTTCGCCCCGCTGTCGCGAATGCGTTCGAACAATGTCTGGCGCTGCTCAGGGGTAAAATAACCGTCCTGGCTGCCGACGATGTTCACTTGCCAGCGCTGACGCAGCCTGGACTCCGTTTGCGTCAGGACCTCAGGTTTACCACCAACCAAAAACACCGGTGTCCCTTCAGCGCCAGCGCGCTGCATTAACGCTTCCCAGAGATCGGCCCCGGCGACGCGGGATACCTGGGCCTGCGGGTATTTTTTGCGCAGCGAACGCACCACGCTGATGCCATCCGCATATTTAAACTCCGCCGCCTCAATCAGCGCCCGTACCTCCGGGTTATCTTCTACGGCCAGCATTTTCTCAGCATTAATGGCCACCAGAGTCCCCTCCCGGAGCGCGCCGTCGGCATACAAATAATCCAGAGCGTGCTGCATATCGCGCCAGCCTATGAGCTGCAGCCCTCTTAACAGGTACAACGGCGCGGAAATGGTCCCAGTCATGTCTATCCTTCTCAGACTTGCGGTTGCGAAAGCGGTTTTACGCGCTTATGAATCAGTCCCACGCTATCCAGGAACCAGTACAGCAATTTCGCCGCCAGCAAGCAGATACCAAAGATCACGAGGAAAAACACCACGCGGGAGCCGAACGAATCCAGACCCTCGCGCGCCAGCACTATCATGTTGAAGATAGCGCCGAAACAGAAACTGTGCAGGATAGCCGCTTTGTAACGATTGCTCTCCCGGTTGCCCAGCTCATACAGCCAGTCGAACCATTTAATAATCAACCCTACCGCCACTGCGCCCAGCGGCACAAACCAGACGCCGCCCATCACCACCAGCGAGCCAATCAGCGTCGGCGAAATCGCCAGCCCCGAATGGTTGTTTAACACCTCCCAGGTGAAGTAGTTGGCGGTATTGAGCACCATCGTCGGACGACCGTGCCACATCCAGCTGGGGATGAAGACGTAGAAATCGCGGATCATCGGCGCCAGCCCCTGGAAATCGATCGTGTCGTAGTTCTGCAGCAGCAGCGCCAGGTTTTCCCACGGTGAGAAGGTGTCGCGCGTGAGATACAGGAAGGTATAAAACGCTTCATCGCCGCTGACGTTCATCCCGTAGCGCTTCAGCGCCAGCCAGAACATGCCGACAATACCCAGCACGCCCGCCGCCGCCAGCATCCACAAGCTGATCCAGCCGCGAATAATACCGATGAACAGAAAGATGGCGAAGGCGATGATGATATTGGCGCGGGTCCCGCCGACAATGGCGTAGGTCAGCAAACCAAAGGCCACGGTGCTGACGAGGAAGAAGATCCACGCCTTATAATCCTGGCGCAGAAAATAGACCACCAGCATCGCCGGAATAAAGAAGTAAAAGAAGCGCTTCAACGCCACGCCGGACACTTCAGCAGAAAAAATCTGGCTGTAGGAGTTGAGCTTAAACAGCAGAAAGCCGTTGTGAGCGAAGAAGATGCCGACGCACAGCAGCGCCAGCCCCATCAGTATGCCCCACGCCAGATGGGTTTCCACCCGATTCATGGTAAACAGCGGGCGATGCGCAACCTCGCGCGAGGCCGGGCGCAACCGCGTTTTATAGGTCACGTAGTAGATCGCGTAGAAGCATACCGCGATCAGCAGCGTCTGCAGCAAAATCTCCGGCGGCGCTACGCTGACGTCAAAGCGGAACACCAGAATACTGGTCAGCGGGAAGCCGAAGAAAAAGGTCAGCAGAAACAACAACGAGAAAAAGACGTTGAAGTTGAAGCGTACCCGACGGAACTCAAACCAGGTGGCGGTGGCGATAAACAGGGTCGACAGCAGCCAGACCACCAGCAGCCCGCTAAATTGCATTAACGTCATGCCTGCCCCTCCGCCGCTAACCGTAGCGCCCGCTGCCAGCCCGTCAGATAATTCGGCCGGAAGAAGGCGATAGTAGATTTATCCACGCTCGCCAGCTGACGCTGCGCTTCACGCACCACGCTGACGTCCAGCGCGTCGCTGGTGAACAGCACCGGCACATGCTGCTCGGTCATATCCTGCCAGAACGGGTTTTCGCGATTGAGCACGCAGGGAATACCCGCCTGAATCAGCAGACACAGGGTGCCGATCCCCTGCTGGCGGGCAAACAGAAAATAGCCCAGATCGCAGCGGCGCAGCAGCGCCAGATAATCATTAAATTCAAGCTTCTCGCTGAGGATCTGCAGATGCGCACGGCTAAACAGCGCCGCCCCCGCCTCGCGAACCTCGTTGATATAGGCGTCGTTATTCGCCGGATAACCCATCGGCACGATGACATTCACCGTATCGCCAAACTGCTGATGGATAGCCTTCAGCGCGGCAATATGTTCATTGCTGCGATCCCCGGAGTTGCCGACCAGAATAGTCAGGGTATCACCGCGCGGGGCGTTATCGGCCAGGGTATTCAGCGCCGGATCCATACGGGTCGGGAAGTAGAGCAGCTCGCCCGGCACACGCGGATGGCGGTTAGCGAACCAGCTGAGATCGCCGCGGGTGGCGAAAACGCGCCCTACTCGCCCCTGCGCCATGCGGCGTAGCGGATAGAACAGGCGAAACTTCAGGCTGGCAGAGTTTTCATACAGATCTGCCCCCCAGATATGCCAGTTAAACTGTGACGGGCGGATGCCGCCGCTCAACAGCGCCAGCCACAGCCCGGTATTAAACTGGCCGTGGAAGAAAAAGCGCTGCTGGCGGTTGGCTTTCGCGGTGGCAATCACTGCCTGCGCCAGCGCTTTCTTTCCTGGATAGCAGGTGATGTCCAGTGCCGGATATCCATCACGCACGCTGGCCTCATCACCGACGACCAAAAATCTCCGGGCCTGCGGGTCGGCGGCCAGTTCGTCGTTAAAGAACCGCAGTACGGTCTGGTTATGGTGCGGGATATCCGATCCCAGTACATGTATCAGTGCTGTCATGCCCGTTTACGCCAGAGTAAAAACACGCCACTACAGAGGGCGAAATAAACAATATACGTGGCCATATACGCCTGCGCCGCGCCAATTGCGCCGTGCGCCGGAATAAGCCAGTGTGAGAATGCGGTCAGCAGCGTGAACTGGCTGATTTCCGACAGAATATAAAAACGTAGCGACGCTTTGGCGATCACCAGATAGCCGTAGACATAGGCGCCGACTTTTAAGACGTCGCCCACCAGCTGCCAGGCGAACAGGTCACGCATCGCGGTAAAGCGATCGGAAAACAGCAGCCAGATGGCAAAATCGCGCAGTAGCCAGACCGTCAGGCTTGCCGCCGCCACCGCCGGCAGAACGAATTTCAGCGATTTGGCAATCTCGCGGGTGATATCTGTTTTGGCGCTCAGCCGCGACAGCGTCGGCAGCAGATAGACGCTAAACGAGGCGGTAATAAACTGCAGGTAAGCATCGGAAATGCTGCTCACCCCCTGCCAAATCCCGACCGCCTCCCAGCCGTAATGCGCCGCCAGCAGATTACGCATCATCACATAGGCCACCGGCAGCGTCACCGAGGTTATGAGCGCCATCAGGGTAAATTTCGATAGCTGTCCCGCCAGACTGTTATCCCAGCGCGGGCGCAGGGCGCTCAGCGGTATATTACCCCGCCGCCAGAGCATGATGCCCGCCGGGATCACCACCAGCGCCGGCACTAACGCCAACCCCAACAGCGCCCCCTGGTAACCCCCGAAGTAGTAACAGGCATAATAGGCCGCGACGCCAATCAGGCTCCCGGCAATCAGCGAGAAAGCGTTACCCGCCGCATCGCGAAAGCCTTTCATCAGCGCCAGCAGGAAGTTCGCCCAGGCGATCCCCATCTGCACCAGCGCCACCAGGCGTACCAGCCCCTGATAGTGCGTATGGCCGAACAGCCCCTGGCTTATCGGCGCCGCCGCCAGTAAAAACACCAGCGCCAGCAGCGTGGAAAAGCCTAGCACCATAGCCGACGAGGTACCCACCACCTGTTTCAGACGTGGGGGATCGTCGTGATGCTGAGCCACCAGCTTCGTGACGCCGTTAAATATCCCGGCACCCGCCAGCACGCCGAGCACGGTGACCAGCTGCCGGAAGTTACCGGCCTGGCCAACGCCCGCCGGCCCAAACGAGACGGCCAGCAGCTTGACGACCAGCAGACCGGCGCCGATTTTGACCAGCGTCGATGCCGCCGTCCACAGTGAGGCTTTTGCTAACGACATATCAGGAGAAATAGCTCAGCAGCGAGTTAATCACCGTCCGCTGGTTCACCAGAGAGAGATTGTAAAACAGCGGCAGGCGCACCAGGCGCTCGCTCTCCTGGGTGGTGTAGCGGTCTTCACCGTGGAACTCGCCGAAGTGTTCTCCGGCCGGGCAGCTGTGCAACGGAATATAATGGAATACCGCGAGGATCTCCGCCTCTTTCAGCCAGGCGATCAGCCTGCTGCGATCCTCGATATCACGCAGCTTAATGTAGAACATGTGCGCATTTTGCCCACAGTCGGCCGGAATCGTCGGCAGTTCGATACGCCCCGCACGCGCCAGCGGCAGCAGCGCATCGTGATAGTTCTGCCACAGCGCCAGGCGCTGCTGGTTGATCCGCTCCGCCGCTTCCAGCTGCGCCCACAGATAGGCGGCCTGCAGGTCGGACATCAGATAGCTGGAGCCAATATCGCGCCAGGTATATTTATCCACCAGACCGCGAAAGAACTGGCTGCGGTTGGTACCTTTTTCACGAATGATCTCCGCGCGTTCCACCAGTGTGCGATCGTTGATAAGCGTCGCCCCGCCCTCACCGCCGGCGGTGTAGTTTTTGGTTTCATGGAAGCTGAAGCAGCCGATATGGCCGATGGTGCCCAGCGCGCGCCCCTTGTAGGTAGACATCACCCCCTGCGCGGCGTCTTCCACCACAAACAGGTTGTATTTGTCGGCAATGGCCATGATGGTGTCCATCTCGCAGGCTACGCCGGCATAGTGCACCGGGACAATCGCCCGGGTTTTATCGGTGATGGCGGCTTCGATAAGCGTTTCATCGATATTCATCGTATCGCGGCGGATATCAACGAAGACGATTTTCGCCCCACGCAGCACAAAGGCGTTGGCGGTAGAGACAAAGGTATAGCTGGGCATAATCACTTCGTCGCCCGGCTGGATATCCAGCAGCAGCGCGGCCATCTCCAGCGAAGCCGTGCAGGAAGGCGTCAGCAGCGCTTTTGCCGTGCCAAATCGCTGCTCCATCCACTGCTGGCAGCGGCGCGTAAAACCGCCGTCGCCGCACAGCTTGCCGCTGTTCATCGCAGACTGCATGTAATCAAGCTCGGTTCCAACCACCGGCGGCGCGTTAAATGGGATCATGGGGTCACCTGTATAGCCAGTAGGCGGTGCTTTCCACGTTAGCACCGCTGAGAATATAACGTTTAAGCGCGGCGGTGTTGCCCATCTGGGTCGCCACCCGCAGTGTAGAAAGTCCGCGCGAGGCAGCCCAGTGCTGCGCCGCCTGCATCAGTTGCGCCCCGGCGCCGCGCCCGGCCAGAAGGCCAATACGCGCCTCGGTCGCGTTGAGCTGGCGCAGAGAGACAAAGGCGCGAATATCGCCCTCAGGATGGCGGTAAATCAGGCACTGATGATCGAAGGTGCCGCGCACCGCATTTTCAATCCACTGGGCATAGAAGCGGCCGCTGGCATCGGCAGCGTACCAGGGCGCGCGAAAGCGGCTCATGGCAAAGGCCTGTGCCGCCAGCTCGCGCAGCGGCGCAATATCCGCTTCCACGGCGACGTCGGCGCCCGCATCAGCAGGGTTGCCCACCGGTAGCGCCAGATCGACTTCGCCTTCCACCAGCTGAAAACCCAGCTGCTGTAGCGCGTCCAGCCGGACGGTGTCGCTGGCGGCCACCTTCGCCTGCACCCGCGACCACCCCGCCAGCGCCTCAGGCGTCAGCCGCGGCGCACGTTCATCAAAGTGAACGATGGCGCTGTTAACGGCAAAGAAGCGGTTCTCCCACTCCAGGGGATCAATACTGGCGCGGACGGGCACGGAGCAGATCCAGCAGGTATTGGCCGTAGCCGGTTTTTTCCAGCCGCTTCGCGGCGCGTTTGACGCCATCATCGTCCAGCCAGCCGTTACGCCAGCCGATCTCTTCCAGACAGGCGATTTTAAAGCCCTGGCGCTTCTCGACGGTCTGCACGAACATGCTGGCCTCGATCAGGCTATCGTGCGTGCCGGTGTCCAGCCAGGCAAAACCGCGCCCGAGGAGCTCGACGGTCAATGCGCCATCCTCAAGGTACATCTGGTTGATGGAGGTGATTTCCAGCTCGCCGCGCTCGGACGGCTTGACCCGTTTGGCATACTCCGTCACCTTGCCATCGTAGAAATAGAGACCGGTGACCGCCCAGTTCGACTTCGGCTGCTTCGGCTTCTCTTCCAGTGACAGCGCGCGGAAGTTGTCATCAAACTCCACCACGCCAAAGCGCTCAGGATCCATCACCTGATAGCCAAAAATCGTCGCCCCTTCCGTGCGGGCAGCCACGCTGCGCAGCTTCGGGCTAAAGCTCTGGCCGAAGAAAATATTGTCGCCTAGCACCAGACATGCCGGTTCGCCGTTAAGAAAGGCTTCGCCGATGATAAACGCCTGGGCTAAACCATCCGGCGTCGGCTGTACGGCATAGTGCAGCGCAATGCCAAACTCTGAGCCATCGCCGAGCAGGCGCTGGAAATCACGTAGGTCGTCCGGCGTGGTGATGATCAGGATCTCACGTATCCCGGCCAGCATTAATACCGACAGCGGGTAGTAGATCATCGGCTTGTCGTAGATCGGCAACAACTGCTTCGATACGCCACGGGTGATGGGATGCAGTCGCGTTCCGGAACCGCCCGCCAGAATAATACCTTTCATCATTCCCCCCAGAGATGATTAGCCTTGCAGCCCAAGACGCTCGCCCTGATAGCTTCCATCCTGAACCTGGCGCCACCAGCTCTCGTTCGCCAGATACCACGCCACGGTCTTACGCATACCGGAAGTAAAGGTCTCTGCCGGCGTCCAGCCCAGCTCGCGGGCAATCTTCGAGGCATCAATGGCATAGCGCAGATCGTGGCCCGGACGATCGGCTACGAAGGTGATCAGATCGTGATAGTGCACCACGCTTTGCGGTTTATGCGGCGCCAGCTCTTCCAGCAGCTGACAAATGGTTTCCACCACCTCGATATTTTTACGTTCGTTATGACCGCCGATATTGTAAGTTTCGCCCGGTTCGCCGCGGGTCGCCACCAGATACAGCGCTCTGGCGTGATCTTCCACGTACAGCCAGTCGCGGATCTGCTGCCCATTGCCATACACCGGCAGCGGCTTGCCCGCCAGCGCATTGAGGATCGTCAGCGGGATCAGCTTCTCGGGGAAGTGATACGGGCCGTAGTTATTGGAGCAATTGGTGATAAGCGTCGGCAGGCCATAGGTCCGCAGCCAGGCGCGCACCAGGTGGTCGCTGCTGGCTTTCGAGGCCGAATAGGGGCTGCTTGGCGCATAGGGCGTGGTCTCGGTAAAGAAATCCTCGCTGCCGTGCAGATCGCCATACACTTCGTCGGTCGAGATATGGTGAAAACGGAACGCCGATTTTTTCTCCGTGGCCAGGGTATTCCACCAGCTGCGGGCCGCCTCCAGTAGCGTATAGGTGCCTACGATATTGGTTTCGATAAACGCCGCCGGGCCGTCAATCGAACGATCGACGTGGCTTTCCGCCGCCAGGTGCATCACCGTATCGGGTTGATGCTGACGGAAAATACGGTCCAGCTCGCCGCGGTCGCAGATATCCACCTGTTCAAAGGCGAAACGCGCATCCTGCGCCACTGGCGCCAGCGACATTAAATTGCCGGCATAGGTCAGTTTATCCACCACCACTACGCGATCGGCGGTGTGCTGGATAATCTCCCGCACCACCGCCGAACCAATAAAGCCCGCGCCGCCGGTGACCAGAATGGTTCTCACCGCCACACTCCTTTGGTGTCGATGATATACGCCTGGGTGACGCTATCGCCGCTAACGGCTTTGAATTCATTATGATCGACCAGCATCACCAGCACATCGGCGCTGGCCAGCGCCGCATCGAGGGTCGCCAGCGTACACAGTCCATCGAGTTTCTTCGGCAGCGCGTGAATGTTGGGCTCAACCACCTGCGTCGTGCCGCTGTGCCAGCGGGCAATCTGCGCGGCAATTTCCATCGCCGGGCTTTCGCGCAGGTCGTCAATATTCGGTTTAAAAGCGAGGCCAAAACAGGCGATCGTCAGTTCGCTGGCCCGTTTGTTGGTGGCATTCAGGCAGTCCGCGACCTGCGCTTTCACCTGTTCGATAACCCATTCCGGCTTATGGTCGTTGACCTCGCGAGCGGTGCGGATCAGACGCGCCTGCTGCGGGTTTTGCGCCACGATAAACCACGGGTCGACGGCGATGCAGTGGCCGCCGACGCCCGGGCCCGGCTGCAGGATATTGACGCGCGGATGGCGGTTTGCCAGGCGGATCAGCTCCCAGACGTTAATGCCCTGGTCGGCGCAAATCAGCGACAGTTCGTTGGCAAAGGCGATGTTGACGTCGCGGAAGCTGTTTTCCGTCAGCTTACACATCTCGGCGGTGCGCGAGTTGGTCACCACGCATTCGCCTTCGAGGAAGATTTTATACAGCTCGCTGGCGCGCGCCGAGTAGACCGGCGACATGCCGCCGATAACGCGATCGTTTTTAATCAGCTCGACCATCACCTGACCGGGCAATACCCGCTCCGGGCAGTAGGCGATATTCACGTCAGCGGCGTCGCCCGCCTGCTGAGGGAAGCTGAGATCCGGGCGCATCTCCGCCAGCCAGCCGGCCATCTGCTCAGTCGAACCCACCGGCGAGGTGGACTCCAGGATCACCAGTGACCCTTTCTTTAACGTCGGCGCAATGGATTTAGCGGCCGACTCGACAAACACCATATCCGGCTCGTGGCGATCTTTAAACGGCGTCGGCACGGCAATCAGGTAGGCATCCGCCTCCACCGGGGTGGTGGTGGCGCTTAAATAACCCTGTTCGACCGCGGTCTTCACCACGCTCGCCAGATCCGGCTCCACGATATGAATCTCTCCACGGTTAATGGTCTCCACGGCATGTTGATTAACATCAACGCCGACCACCCGCTTCTGCCGGGAGGCGAACGCGGCAGCGGTTGGCAGCCCGATATAGCCAAGGCCAATCACTGAAATGGTAGAAAAACTCATAACGTTACCTGATTATTTTTAAGTGCAGACAAAATTCGACGACATGCTTCACCATCGCCATAGGGATTATGCGCGCGGCTCATCGCCTGGTATGCGGCATCATCCTGCAGCAGTCGCGTGACTTCCGCCACGATGCGCTGGCTGTCGGTGCCGACCAGGCACACGGTGCCAGCGGCCACCGCTTCCGGACGTTCGGTCATATCGCGCATGACCAGTACCGGTTTCCCGAGAGAAGGGGCCTCTTCCTGAATGCCGCCGGAATCGGTCAGGATCAGCCAGGCCCGATCCATCAGCCAGACGAACGGCAGGTAGTCCTGCGGTTCAATCAACATCACATTGTCAATATGACCTAGAATACGATTCACCGGCTCGCTGACGTTAGGATTCAGGTGAACCGGATAGACAATCTGCACCTCAGGGTGGGTATGGGCTATCTCCGCCAGCGCCTGGCAGATCTGTTCAAAGCCGAGCCCAAAGCTTTCCCGCCGGTGGCCGGTAACCAGAATCATCTTTTTACCGTGGCTAATGAAAGGATAGCGCTGCAGCAGGGTCTCCCGTAGCGCTTCATCACCCAGAACCCGATCCCGCACCCAGAACAGGGCGTCAATGACCGTATTCCCGGTGACCGTGATGCGACTGTCGGCAATATTTTCCCGTAGCAGGTTCTGCCGCGAGGTTTCCGTGGGGGCGAAATGGTATGTCGCCAGATGGCCGGTCAACGTACGGTTGCCTTCTTCCGGCCACGGCGAACTTAAATCGCCAGTGCGCAGGCCGGCCTCTACGTGGCCCACCGGTATCCGCTGATAAAACGCCGCCAGGCTCGCCGCCATGGTGGTCGTGGTATCGCCATGCACCAGCACCACGTCGGGTTTAAACGACTCCAGCACCGGCTTCAGCCCCTCAAGGATGCGACAGGTGATCTCGGTCAGCCCCTGCCCCGGCTTCATGATGTTGAGATCGTAGTCCGGGACAATAGAGAAAAGTTTCAACACCTGATCGAGCATCTCCCGATGCTGCGCGGTCACGCATACTTTCGCCTCAAAATGAGGATCCTTTGCCAGCGCATGGACCAGAGGCGCCATCTTGATGGCTTCCGGCCTCGTGCCAAATACAGTTAGTACTTTCACATCGATTCTCTTCGATTAGGCGATGAAGGTCATCTGCCCTTCACCACAGGCCGCAATCACAGGACACGACGACGTGATAACGCCACGCCTGCGCCGATGAGCGCACCCACAATCCCCCACATCACCATCAGAAATACACGGCGCGGGCTATCGCGTTTTACAGGTTCTTCCGGCGTCCGCAAATACCGGTAAGTCTGAAAACGCGGATCTAACGTTGGACCGACGTTCAACGTGCTCAGCATGGCGCGGTTCTGGTCGTAATCGAGGTCATATTCCGGCCCGACGGCCTGCAGGTTTTCCAGCCTGGCCTGCAGCATCGGCCTGCCCAATAAAAATAGCTCTGAATCCGGCAACTGATCGGCAGGAACATCCGTTTCGCTGCGTGAAATATTGTGCTGCTGGGCCACCTTCAGCGCCTGCTCCACGCTGTGCGTCCGACGGTTGAAGATGGCCTCGGCCACCTCTTCCTGGCGCTTCACCTGCGCTTTCATTTGCACGGTCCGCGCCGCCCAGGCGCCTTTGAGTTCGTCATTAAGATGGCCTGCCGCCCGCTGGCTGGCGAAAGCCACATACTGACGCAACAGATTATTGGCATCCTGCCCGGTCTCGGCGGTCAGTTTGACGCTGTCGTTAATGCTCTTGGCCGCATCGCCTGGCATAAACTGGATATTATTAATCAGGTCATCCAGCATCGCCGCATCCGCGCGGGCATTACCCGACTGACGCTGCTTGTAGTAGTCCGTTTGTAGCCAGAAATCGCGCCGGGTATCCCAGGAGGCCAGCTGCATGATGAACTCTTTATACGCTTCATCCATGGCGGAAGGCTGATCGACCGAGGCAAGGTCGGCTTTAATGTCCAGATTGCGTAAGAACTGCTGCTGGGAATAGTACCCCCCCAACATATTGACAGTAGGCCGATCGGTGATCGCCGTGGCGCTCCACTCCTGGCGAGCAAAAAAGGTATATACCAGCACGATGGCGGCGAAGAGTACGGCGCCGCCGACTATCCAGCCTTTTCCTGCCCATAAAGCGCGAAACAGCCCGCGAATATCCAGCTCGTTCTCAACGTTCACTGCTTGTGCTCCCGGTAATGGTTGAGTCATCACATCCCCAGCTTTACTTGGTTAGTTTCGGATTATTGCCGCTGTGTCGCCGAATTCTGCGTCTGATGCGCTTAACCAGGCGCGCCACTTTCCAGGCGCGCTTAATACAGTAGCCATAAAGGAAGAAGGCTACCAAAAAGAGAATTAACATCACCCATTCCGGCACAATGCGGGTGTATTCCGCCGCGACGCCAACCAGCGCCAGCAGGGCGGCGGCCAGGGTAATCAGGACGAACGCCTGACGGGAAGTAAAGCCGGCGCGCATGATCAAATGATGAATATGCTGACGGTCCGGAGAGAAAGGACTCATGCCTTTGCGCAGGCGGCGATACATAATCGCCACCATGTCCATCAACGGGATAGCGATAATCCACAGCGCGGTCACCGGGCTAATGGGATGTGTTTTACCTTGCGTGGTTTCCAGCAGGATCCAGATAATGGTGAAGCCAATCATCGTGCTGCCGGCGTCACCCATAAAGACTTTATAGCGGCGGCCGAGGGCGCCAAGATTGAGAAGAATATAGGGCAGAATGGCGGCGATCATCGCGAAACACCACATCGCCAGGCTGTACTGACCATCAAACCAGAGGATGATCCCAGTCGCCGCAAAGGAGACCGATGACAGACCGCCGAGCAGGCCGTCGATCCCGTCGACCATGTTAAACGCATTGATGGCGGCCCACACGGCAAACAGCGTCAGGAAGAAGCCGAAAGGCCCCAGCACCAGCTCCCACGAGCCAAAAATAAAGCCGAGACTACTCAGATGCAGATTCCCTGCCATCATCATAATCACGGCGATCGCAGCCTGTATGACTGCGCGAATTTTCACGCTGATATCGAAGCGATCGTCAAGCGCGCCAACCAGCACCAATACCCCCGCGCAGGCCAGATACAGCGAGGCGTGAGGAATATAATAATCGGCGATGGCGAAAGTAAAACAGATGCCTGCATAAACTGAGATACCACCGACCAACGGAATCAACCCCTGATGCCGTTTGCGATAGTTTGGTTTATCCACCAACCCGATCTTTTTTGCCACTTTCCGCGCGACAAAAATAAAGAGGGTCGTGAATAAGAAAATACTGATTAATTCAGTAATAGCAGTGAGTAAATTCACAACGCATGTGCTCTCAGCATAGTTAATCCGGGAAGTATAGCGATGATGCCCCAACTCCAGAAGGGGAAAAGCAGAACATTACAAATTTATTGTATAGATTTTAGTCTGTTAAAGCTGTCTCCGCCTGCTATCCGGCGCCATTATACGACAACTTTCGTCCCGCTTTCTCTGTCTCTGGATCATACAAACCCAAAAATGAAAACGCCACGCAAAGGCGTGGCGTTTTTGGCTTTTTTTACCTTACGAGCGCTTCATCATATCGAAGAAGTCATCATTCGTCTTGGTCATCGCCAGCTTGTTAATGAGGAATTCCATTGCATCGATCTCACCCATCGGATGAATAATTTTGCGCAGGATCCACATTTTCTGCAGCTCTTCCTGAGTGGTGAGCAGTTCTTCTTTACGGGTACCGGAACGGTTGTAATCGATAGCCGGGAAGACGCGTTTTTCGGCAATCTTACGAGAGAGGTGCAGCTCCATGTTACCGGTGCCTTTAAACTCTTCGTAGATCACTTCGTCCATTTTGGAGCCGGTGTCGATCAGCGCCGTGGCGATGATGGTCAGGCTGCCGCCCTCTTCGACGTTACGTGCCGCACCGAAGAAACGCTTCGGACGGTGCAGGGCGTTGGCGTCCACACCACCTGTCAGGACTTTACCAGAAGCCGGTACCACGGTGTTGTAGGCTCGCGCCAGACGAGTAATGGAGTCGAGCAGGATGATAACGTCTTTCTTGTGTTCAACCAGACGTTTTGCTTTCTCGATAACCATCTCGGCAACCTGCACGTGGCGGGATGCCGGCTCGTCAAAGGTGGAAGCAACCACTTCACCTTTCACCAGACGCTGCATCTCGGTCACTTCTTCCGGACGTTCGTCGATCAGCAGCACCATCAGCACGCAGTCCGGGTGGTTGTAAGCGATGCTCTGCGCGATGTTCTGCAGCAGCATCGTTTTACCGGCTTTCGGCGGCGCGACAATCAGACCACGCTGGCCGCGGCCAATCGGGGAGGCCAGATCCAGTACGCGAGCGGTTAAGTCTTCGGTAGAACCGTTACCACGTTCCATACGCAGGCGAGAATTCGCGTGCAGCGGCGTTAAGTTCTCGAACAGGATCTTGTTACGCGCGTTTTCCGGCTTGTCGTAGTTAACTTCGTTAACTTTCAACAGTGCAAAGTAACGCTCACCCTCTTTCGGAGGACGAATCTTACCGGAAATGGTGTCACCAGTGCGAAGGTTGAAACGGCGGATTTGGCTGGGGGATACGTAGATGTCGTCAGGGCCGGCGAGGTAGGAGCTGTCTGCGGAGCGGAGGAATCCAAATCCATCCTGCAGTATCTCCAGTACGCCGTCGCCAAAGATATCTTCGCCACTCTTCGAATGCTGCTTGAGGATGGCAAAAATAATATCCTGCTTACGCATACGAGCCAGGTTTTCCAGCCCCATATTTTCGCCGAGAGTAATCAGCTCAGAAACCGGCGTATTCTTTAATTCGGTAAGATTCATAGTGGTGTGGGTTCTTAAACTCGGGGTAAATCTCGAACTTAATGTTGTGAATGGTATGGCAGGAACATCCATGCCTGTTAGCGGCTTCATCTCGTGTCTGTACGTTGCCTGGTCACAGGAAAGAACGCAGAACTGAAACGACAAGACGGAATGAGTGATAAGCCCGGAATTATTAGCCTCACGCGCATCGTCTGCGGGACGCTTTGGGTAAAACAAGATTCAAACAATAGGTATGTTTAAAACGAAGTCTGTGGATTAACTTAGCACGACTCCTGCCGGGCGTCCAGAGTTCCGCAAAAAATAGGAATCTGGACGCCGGACCAGCAATTCGCTTACGCCAGGTTGGCGTCGAGGAACTCTTTCAGCTGACCCTTGGACAGTGCGCCAACTTTAGTGGCCGCCACTTCGCCGTTTTTGAACAGCAGCAGGGTTGGGATACCGCGAATGCCGTATTTCGGCGCGGTGCCCGGGTTCTGGTCGATGTTCAGCTTAGCTACGGTCAGTTTGCCCTGATACTCTTCAGCGATCTCATCCAGAATCGGGGCGATCATTTTGCACGGACCACACCACTCTGCCCAGAAATCGACGAGGGTCAGCCCGTCAGCCTTGAGTACGTCCGTGTCAAAACTGTCGTCAGTCAGGTGAATAATTTTATCGCTCATATTTAACTCCACAGGAATAAGCCTGGTGTGTTGGTGTCGTAGCCATCAACGACGTGCTGCGGCTACGTTATGCACGCTATTCTTCAGGATACCTCAATTCTCTGGGCTGCCAACTGGCGCAATCCATCATGGACTCGCCTGTTGACGCCAGGGTGCCCGAACGCGAACTGCATGCTGCAGATTTATCGCTCCCGACTCGCTTAGTAGTCTAAGCTATCCTGGATTCGTTCAGTTACCGTAGACGTACCTTGAATAATTTCGTACACCGCCAACGAAAGGTTGACGTTATTTCACCGGATACGCTTTCTTAATGCAATAGTTAGCTGATATTCTACCACACTATGAGCAAAACACATTTAACAGAACAGAAGTTTTCCGACTTCGCCCTGCACCCGGCAGTCATTGAAGCCCTTGAAAAGAAAGGGTTTCATAATTGCACACCCATTCAGGCCCTCGCCCTTCCGCTGACGCTGGAAGGCCGCGATGTCGCCGGGCAGGCGCAAACCGGTACCGGTAAAACGATGGCGTTCCTGACGTCAACGTTTCATTATCTTCTCTCTCACCCGGCTATCGCCGATCGCCAGGTTAACCAACCGCGCGCGCTAATTATGGCACCAACGCGTGAACTGGCGGTACAGATCCACGCGGATGCTGAACCGCTGGCGCAGGCCACCGGTCTGAAGCTGGGTCTGGCTTACGGCGGCGACGGCTACGACAAGCAGCTGAAAGTGCTGGAAAGCGGTGTCGATATTCTGATCGGTACCACTGGTCGTCTGATCGATTACGCGAAACAGAACCACATTAACCTCGGCGCCATTCAGGTCGTCGTACTGGACGAAGCCGATCGCATGTACGATCTCGGCTTTATTAAAGATATCCGTTGGCTGTTCCGCCGCATGCCGCCGGCGACGCAGCGCCTGAACATGCTGTTCTCCGCGACTCTTTCTTATCGCGTTCGCGAACTGGCGTTCGAGCAGATGAACAACGCCGAATATGTCGAAGTGGAACCGGAACAGAAAACGGGCCACCGTATTAAAGAAGAGCTGTTCTACCCTTCCAACGAAGAAAAAATGCGCCTGCTGCAGACGCTGCTGGAAGAAGAGTGGCCCGATCGCGCCATCATCTTCGCCAACACCAAGCACCGTTGTGAAGATATCTGGGGTCATCTCGCCGCTGACGGCCATCGTGTAGGTCTGCTGACCGGCGACGTGGCGCAGAAAAAGCGTCTGCGTATTCTCGACGAATTTACTCGTGGCGATCTCGATATTCTGGTCGCAACTGACGTTGCTGCGCGCGGCTTACATATTCCGGCCGTGACCCACGTCTTTAACTACGATCTGCCGGACGACTGCGAAGATTACGTTCACCGCATCGGCCGCACCGGCCGCGCTGGCGCCAGCGGCAACTCTATCAGCCTCGCCTGCGAAGAGTACGCGCTGAACCTGCCGGCAATCGAAACCTATATTGGTCACTCGATCCCGGTCAGTAAGTACAACCCGGACGCGCTGATGACCGACCTGCCTAAGCCGCTGCGTCTGACCCGTGCGCGCCCAGGCAACGGCCCGCGCCGCAACGGTCCACCGCGCAATCGTCGTCGTTCAGGTTAAGAAATCTATGCCATACGCTCAATCATTCAGAATCAGCCAGGGCGACCTTCCTCTGGCAACCCGCTCAGTGATGTGGACCGGGCTTAAGCGCTCCGCCAACCAGGGAGCCTTCTGAACGATGAAGAGTATGAGCTCCACCTCGCTGTATGCCGCCATTGATTTGGGTTCCAATAGTTTCCATATGTTGGTGGTGCGCGAGGTGGCGGGCAGCATCCAGACGCTGAGCCGTATTAAGCGTAAGGTTCGTCTGGCCGCCGGTCTGAATAGCGACAACACGCTCTCCGCGGAAGCGATGGAGCGCGGCTGGCAGTGCTTACGCCTGTTTGCCGAACGCCTGCAGGATATTCCGCCGACGCAAATCCGCGTCGTGGCCACCGCCACGCTACGTCTTGCCGTCAATGCAGAGGAGTTTCTGGCGAAAGCGCAAGAGATCCTCGGCACGCCAGTGCAGGTGATCAGCGGCGAAGAAGAAGCGCGCCTGATTTACCAGGGTGTCGCCCACACCACCGGCGGCGCCGATCAGCGTCTGGTGGTCGATATCGGCGGCGCCAGCACCGAACTGGTGACCGGCACCGGCGCGCAAACGACCTCGCTGTTCAGTCTGTCGATGGGCTGTGTGACCTGGCTTGAACGCTATTTTGCCGACCGTAGCCTGACGAAAGAGAATTTCGATCTCGCCGAAGCGGCCGCGCGCGAGGTGTTATTACCCATCGCCGATGTGCTGCGCTATCACGGATGGAAAGTGTGCGTCGGCGCTTCCGGCACCGTTCAGGCGCTGCAGGAAATTATGATGGCGCAGGGGATGGATGAACGCATCACCCTCGCTAAACTCCAGCAGCTTAAACAGCGCGCCATCCAGTGCGGACGTCTGGAAGAGCTGGAGATCGAAGGCTTAACCCTTGAGCGGGCGCTGGTGTTCCCGAGCGGGCTGGCGATCCTGATCGCTATCTTCAGCGAACTGAATATTCAGTGTATGACCCTGGCAGGCGGCGCGTTACGCGAAGGTCTGGTATACGGCATGCTGCATCTCTCTGTCGAACAGGACATCCGCAGCCGCACCCTGCGCAATATTCAGCGCCGTTTTATGATCGACACCGAGCAGGCCCAGCGCGTCGCCAGTCTGGCCAGCCATCTGCTCAGTCAGCTGGATGGCAGCTGGGAGCTGGACCCGCTGAGCCGCGATTTACTCCTCAGCGCCTGCTCGCTGCATGAAATTGGGCTGAGTGTGGATTTCAAGCGCGCGCCGCAGCACGCGGCTTATCTGGTCAATAACCTCGACCTGCCCGGCTTTACCCCGGCGCAGAAGAAGTTGATTGCCACGCTGCTCCTGAATCAGACCAACGCCATCGACCTGTCTTCGCTTCATCAGCAGAATGCGGTCCCGCCGCGAGTGGCCGAACATCTGTGTCGCCTGCTGCGACTGGCGATCCTGTTTGCCAGCCGGCGGCGCGACGATTTGTTGCCGGCCATTCAGTTGGCCGCTCACGACGACCAGTTAACGCTGACGCTGCCGGAGAACTGGCTGGCTGAACATCCGCTTGGCCGGGAAATGGTCGATCAGGAGTGTCAATGGCAAAGCTACGTCCACTGGACGCTACGGGTCACCAGCGGCGATACGCCAAGATAATATCCAGCCAGGAGGGCGGATGCGGGAAGAACTGGATTTCAAATCGCTACGCTTTTTCTCCGCGCTCTACCGGCTAGGCAATGTCTCCCCGGCGGCTGACGCGCTGAATATCAGCCAACCCACCGGCAGCCTTTTGCTGAAAAAACTACGGGATCATTTTGCTGACCCGTTGTTTGTCCGGGTGGGACAGCGGATGATGCCGACGCCGCGAGCGGACGCGATCGCCCCGACTGTATTTACCCTTCTCCAGCTTGCCGATAACGATTTAGCCGTCAAACCTGAATTTCTTCCCCAGCAGAGCCAGCGTAACTTCACGATCGGAATGACCGATATCAGTCAAATGACGCTGTTGCCTTTGCTGCAAATTGCGCTCCAGCAGCAGGCGGCAGACGGGATCACCTTTACGGTACAAAATCTGGATGAGCAGACCCTCAACGCCCTCGAATCCGGGAAGTGTGATCTCGCGATCGGCTACCTGACGCAGCTTCCGGATAGCGTCTACCAGCAGCATCTCTTCGATCAATCGTATGTCTGCCTGGCGGCGGAAAATCACCCACGTATTCGAACCCAGCTTCGTGCCGAAGACTGGCGGCAGGAAAAGCATCTGGCGATCCGCGTGGAGGGGACTGCCCACGGCGATATGGATAAGCGGCTTGATGAGCACAGTATGCCCCGGCGGATCGCGCTGACATTACCGAGCTTTTTAGGTACCGGCGAGCTGGTGGCCGAAAGCGATATGATTGCCGTCGTCCCGGAACAGGTGGCGCGGCATATCACTCGCCGCTATCCCTGCCGCAGCTGGCCGCTACCTTTTCCTCTCGCCAGGATCGCCATTCGTCAGGTCTGGCATCAGCGGCTGTACCGCGATCCCGGGCATATCTGGCTACGTTCGCTGATCGCCGCACTTGCCGATCCCGCTCAGCAGAGCGGATCTATTACGATCTAAACCGCGAAATATACCGCTGTATTAGTTTTACTGATAATCCCTATTACGTTTGGTTTATTGCTGGCAATACGAGAAAGCTTTTATTCTCATTGCATCAAGCCATACTAACAAATATCGCAAGGAATATATCATGCGCGGAAAAATCGCTTTAGAAGAACACGTCTCCACTCCTGAAAATAACCGTCTGTGGGATTCAACCGGTGAAGCCGGCCGTAACGGTACAGAATATATGAAAGACGTTGAACGTCGCCTGCTGGATCGCAGTATTCAGCTGGAAGAAATGGCGCAGCGTCATATTGACCACGTCATTCTTTCTCTAACTTCACCTGGCGCGCAATCTATTTTAGATAAAGCCAAAGCGGTCTCTTTTGCTCGTGATACTAACGATTTTATCGTCGAGAATTATGTGAAGCCAAATCCGGATAAATTTAGCGCTTTCGCCACCCTGGCCTTGCAAAACCCGGAAGCCGCGGCGGAAGAGCTGGAGCGCGCTGTGAAGAAACTAGGCATGAAAGGCGCGCTGATCAACGGCTATACCAACGTTAAAGATAGCGAGCATGGCCTGTATCTTGATGACGAATCGATGCTGGTTTTCTGGGATAAGGTCAACGAGCTGAACGTACCGGTGTACCTGCATCCTCGCGAACCGCTGGAAGGGCCTGCGCGCGGCATCTACACTGGTTACGAAAGCCTGATCGGCTCCGCGTGGGGCTTTGCGCAGGAAACGGCAGTGCATGCTATCCGTCTGATGATGAGTGGTTTGTTCGATCGTTATCCTAACCTCAATCTGGTACTGGGCCACCTCGGCGAAGGGCTGGTTCATATGCTGCCGCGCACTCAGCACCGCCTCTATCGTCAGCGTTTCGGCTGCGGTCTGGGTAAAGCGGAAAAACCGTTAATGCACTACCTGCAGAATAACTTCATTGTTACCACCAGCGGCCATTTTAATACCCATTCGCTGAATAATGCCATTGAAGTCATGGGCGCCGATCGTGTGATGTTCTCTGTCGATTATCCGTATGAAGATATTCATCAGGCTTGTGACTGGTTTGATCCGTTAGAACTTGAAACGGGCCTGAAAGATAAAATTGCCTGGGGCAATGCCAGCCGCGTCTTTAACATTCAATAATATTAAAGACAGACTTCAGGGCCTGAATATTCAGGCCCTGTTTTTATTAGGGAGAATAAATGATGGCAATAGGTATATTTATCTGTAGCGGCTCGCTTCTCGTCGGTGCGCTGGCCGGCGCCTCGCTAAATCGCTTTATTCCGGAACACTTCAAGAAAACCTTGCCGCTAATTGCCGGTCTGATCTCCATCAGCATGGGCATCCACTTTGTCAATAAATTGCATAATCTGCCACCCATTGCCCTGGCCATTATTGTCGGCACGATTATCGGCGGTCTGCTGAATATTGAAAAATGGATTGAGCGGGCCGGGACAACGCTGCGCACGCCCATTGAGCGCATTTTCCCGGCGCAGGCCAGCGCCAGCGTGAGTGCGGAAGATTTTATGAATCAGTTTATCGCCGTGCTGATCCTGTTCTGCGCCAGCGGCACCGGCATCTTCGGTGCTTTAACCGAAGGGATGACCGGCGACCCGACCATTCTGCTGACCAAGTCGATACTCGACTTTTTCACTGCCGCGATTTTCGCCTCTACGCTGGGGTATATCATCACCGTGATCTTTATTCCCCAGCTGATTGTCTTCATTATCCTGTTTTTCGCGGCAACCTTTATCATGGCGCTGATCAATCCGGCGATGATCGCCGACTTCACCGCCTGCGGCGGCATCATTATGCTGGCGACTGGTTTTCGTCTGTGCGGGATCCGCGCCTTCCCCACCGCCAATATGCTGCCCTCACTGCTGCTGGTAATGCCCTTCTCCGCCGCCTGGCAGCAGTTTGTCGCCTGAGGCGTTAGCCTTTTTTCGCCTTCGCCAGCATCGCTTTAATATTCGCGACGTTGGCCTGGCCTTTATGCATACGTTCTTCCGCAGAGATAACTTTTCGCTCCTGCTCCCATATCAGATCGTCCTGCGGGAGCTCGAGCAGGAAACGGCTTGGCTCCGGGCGCACCAGCTCACCATACTGTCGGCGTTCCTTACAGAGCGTAAAGGTCAGCTCTTTTTGCGCACGGGTGATGCCGACGTAGGCTAACCGGCGCTCTTCATCGACGTTATCTTCATCGATGCTGCTCTGGTGCGGCAGCAATCCCTCTTCCATTCCCACCAGGTAAACATACGGGAACTCCAGCCCTTTTGAGGCATGGAGGGTCATCAACTGCACCTGATCCAGCTCTTCATCCGATTCGCCGCGTTCCATCATATCGCGCAGGGTAAAGCGGGTAACTACCTGCGTCAGCGTCATCGGCTCATCTATCTCGCTGCCTTCCAGCATCTCGGTCATCCAGGTGAACAGCTGGTTGACGTTTTTCATCCGCATTTCCGCGGCTTTCGGGCTCGGCGAGGTTTCATATAGCCAGGACTCATAATCAATCCCGCGAATTAAATCCCGCACGGCATTGACTGGTTCACGCTCGGCCAGTTGCTGAATTTCCCGCAGCCAGTGGGTGAAACGAGTGAGGGATTCATACCCGCGCCCGGTCAGCGTCTGGCTTAACCCCATATCAAAGCTGGCGGTGAATAAGCCTTTATTGCGGCTCATCGCCCATTCGCCCAGTTTTTGCAAGGTCGCCGGGCCAATCTCTCGCTTCGGCGTATTGACGATACGCAGGAAGGCGCTGTCGTCATCCGGGTTGGTCAGCACGCGCAGATAGGCCAGCAGATCTTTAATTTCCGGACGCGAGAAGAACGAGGTGCCGCCCGAGATTTTGTACGGGATGCGGTTCTGCATCAGCATCTTTTCAAAGACCCGCGACTGGTGATTGCCGCGATAAAGGATGGCGTAATCTTTGTAGTTTGTTTTATTAATAAAGTGGTGGGCAATCAGTTCCCCGGCCACGCGCTCCGCTTCATGATCTTCATTGTTGGCGGAGAGTACTTTCAGCTCGGTACCGTAGCCAAGTTCTGAGAACAGCCGCTTTTCAAAGACGTGCGGGTTATTAGCGATCAAAATGTTAGCGGCTTTCAGAATACGCCCGGAGGAGCGGTAGTTCTGTTCAAGCTTGATCACCTGCAGCGCCGGGAAGTCCTGGCTGAGCAGCACCAGGTTCTGCGGCCGCGCGCCACGCCACGAGTAGATCGACTGGTCATCGTCCCCCACCACGGTAAAACGCGCGCGCTGCCCCACCAGTAATTTCACCAGTTCATACTGGCTGGTGTTGGTATCCTGATACTCATCCACCAGCAGGTAACGGATTTTGTTCTGCCAGCGTTCGCGCACCTCTTCATTACGCTGCAGCAGCAGCGTCGGCAACAGGATCAGATCGTCAAAATCGAGGACGTTGCAGGCCTTCATGTGCGCATCGTACAGCCCATAGCAGTGGGCGAAAATGCGGTCCCGTTCGCCTTTCGCGCCAGCCGCCGCCTGCGCCGGGGTTTTCAGATCGTTTTTCCAGTTGGAGATCGTCGAGATCAGCTGCTGCAACACCACTTTGTCATCTTCGATCAACCCTTCGGTGAGCTCTTTCAGCAGCGCGACCTGGTCAGTATCATCGAACAAGGAAAAGTTAGACTTCATTCCCAGCGCGGCGTATTCACGTTTGATGATATCCAGCCCCAGGGTGTGGAAGGTGGAGATCATCAGCCCGCGCGCCTCTTTGCGCCCCAGCGTTTGCCCGACGCGCTCTTTCATTTCGCGCGCGGCCTTGTTGGTGAAGGTGACGGCCGCGATATGGCGCGCCTGATAGCCGCAGCCGCGGATCAGGTGGGCGATTTTATTCGTAATAACGCGGGTCTTACCGGAACCGGCGCCCGCCAGCACCAGGCACGGTCCGGTAACGAATTCGACGGCTTGTTGTTGGCCAGGGTTTAAACGCATGGGAATATTGCTCAATCTTCGAACGGGGTGTGGATTGTAGCAGAAAGCGAGGCCGAGATTTACCGGCTGATGGTAAAGTGTCAGCCACGCAATTCATCCTGAGGATCTGGTAATGGCAAAAAGCGCAGCGGCCCTGCATATTCTGGTTAAAGAAGAGAAACTGGCGCACGAGATCCTCGCCAAACTGGAACGGGGCATCAGCTTCGATCATCTGGCGAAGCGTTACTCAAAGTGTCCGTCCGGACGTCATGGCGGTGATTTAGGCGAATTCCCGCAGGGGACGATGGTCGGCCCGTTTGATCAAGCCGTTTTCAGCTGTCCGCTGCTCAAACCCTATGGCCCGGTGAAAACCAAATTTGGCTACCATATCATCAAGGTGCTGTATCGCCGGTAACGCGTGCTACTATGGCGCCCTGATTTATCCCAACTCACTCAAGGCGCAATCATGGCTAAAACCGCGGCAGCACTGCACATCCTGGTTAAAGAAGAGAAACTGGCGCTCGATCTGCTCGAGCAGCTCAAAAACGGCGCCGACTTCGGCAAGCTGGCAAAGAAACACTCCATTTGTCCGTCAGGCAAACGCGGCGGCGATCTGGGTGAGTTCCGCCAGGGCCAGATGGTACCGGCCTTCGATAAAGTGGTCTTCTCCTGCCCGGAACTGGAGCCAACCGGCCCGCTGCATACCCAGTTCGGCTACCACATCATCAAAGTGCTGTACCGGAAATAATAAAAAACCCGGGGATCTTAATCTCCGGGTTTTTGCCTGATGGCGCTTCGCTTATCAGGCCGACTAAATAAATCCATTCCTCTAGGGATTTCGGCTTGCCGGAAGGCGGCGAAGAAGTACATCCCCAGGAACATAGATTACTATGTGACTGGGGTGTACGTACCGTAGCCAACGCATCGGCAAGTCGAAAGACGACGAGGAATTAGCCGGCGACGGCGATACGTTTCATATCAGTCATATAACCGCGCAGTTTCTTACCTACCTGCTCGATAGCGTGGCTGCGAATCGCTTCGTTCACATCGCGCAGCTGAGCGTTATCTACCGCGCCTTCAGCAATCGCTTTGCCCAGGTCGCCGGTCTGCAGGGTAGTCATAAACTCTTTCAGCAGCGGTACGCAAGCGTAAGAGAACAGGTAGTTACCGTACTCTGCGGTATCAGAGATAACCACGTTCATTTCATACAGACGCTTACGGGCGATAGTGTTCGCGATCAGCGGCAACTCGTGCAGTGATTCATAGTAAGCGGACTCTTCGATGATGCCGGAATCAACCATGGTTTCGAAGGCCAGCTCAACGCCCGCTTTCACCATCGCGATCATCAGCACGCCTTTATCGAAGTACTCCTGCTCGCCGATTTTGCCTTCATACTGCGGGGCGGTTTCGAACGCGGTTTTGCCGGTCTCTTCACGCCAGGTCAGCAGTTTCTTATCATCGTTCGCCCAGTCTGCCATCATACCGGAGGAGAATTCGCCGGAGATGATGTCGTCCATGTGTTTCTGGAACAGCGGCGCCATGATCTCTTTCAGCTGCTCGGACAGTGCATAAGCGCGCAGTTTCGCCGGGTTAGACAGGCGATCCATCATCAGGGTAATACCACCCTGCTTCAGCGCTTCGGTGATGGTTTCCCAGCCGAACTGAATCAGTTTTTCCGCATACGCCGGATCGGTACCTTCCGCCACCAGCTTGTCGAAGCACAGCAGAGAACCCGCCTGCAGCATGCCGCAGAGGATGGTCTGCTCACCCATCAGGTCAGATTTCACTTCCGCCACGAAGGAGGATTCCAGAACGCCCGCACGATGGCCGCCGGTCGCCGCTGCCCAGGCTTTGGCAATGGCCATGCCTTCGCCTTTCGGATCGTTTTCCGGGTGGACGGCGATAAGCGTCGGCACGCCGAAACCGCGTTTGTACTCTTCACGAACTTCGGTACCCGGGCACTTCGGCGCCACCATCACCACGGTGATGTCTTTGCGGATCTGCTCGCCCACTTCAACGATGTTGAAGCCGTGGGAGTAACCCAGCGCCGCGCCGTCTTTCATCAGCGGCTGTACGGAACGCACAACGTCAGAGTGCTGTTTGTCCGGCGTCAGGTTAACCACCAGGTCGGCCTGCGGGATCAGCTCTTCATAGGTACCGACTTTGAAGCCGTTTTCGGTCGCTTTACGCCAGGAAGCGCGCTTCTCGGCAATCGCTTCTTTACGCAACGCATAGGAGATATCCAGGCCGGAATCACGCATGTTCAGACCCTGGTTCAGGCCCTGCGCGCCACAGCCGACGATGACTACTTTTTTACCCTGAAGATAGCTTGCGCCATCGGCAAATTCATCGCGCCCCATAAAGCGGCATTTGCCCAGCTGTGCCAGCTGCTGGCGCAGATTCAGTGTGTTGAAGTAGTTAGCCATGGTGATACCTCGTGATGTTGTGTTGTCGTGCTTATTGTTCGGTTCGCTTTTGCGAGAATGAACTTACTATATGACAGGAATTTTATTGCGGAAATTGATATATTCACAACGTCACGTTGCAATTTATGAAACACAAAATCGGGGAGTATGCGCCGTGGATTTACGCGATCTGAAAACCTTTCTGCATCTGGCGGAAAGCCGCCATTTTGGCCGCAGCGCGCGGGCCATGCACGTCAGTCCTTCGACCCTTTCGCGGCAGATCCAACGCCTGGAAGAGGACCTCGGCCAGCCGCTGTTCGTGCGTGATAATCGCACGGTGACGCTCACCGAAGCCGGGGAAGAGTTACGCACCTTTGCCCAGCAGACCTTACTGCAGTATCAGCAGCTTCGCCACGCCATCGATCAGCAGGGACCGTCGCTCTCCGGTGAGCTGCATATCTTCTGCTCTGTCACCGCCGCTTATAGCCATCTGCCGCCGATCCTCGACCGCTTTCGCGCCGCGCATCCTTCGGTTGAGATAAAATTATCGACCGGCGATGCCGCTGACGCCATGGAGAAGGTCGTCACCGGCGAAGCCGACCTGGCGATTGCCGGTAAACCAGAGACCCTGCCGGGATCGGTGGCGTTTTCGATGCTGGAGAACCTCGCCGTGGTGTTAATTGCCCCGGCGCTTCCCTGCCCGGTGCGTAACCAGGTGACCGTCGAGCGTCCGGACTGGTCGACAGTGCCGTTTATCATGGCTGACCAGGGGCCGGTACGTCGGCGCATCGAGCTGTGGTTTCGACGCCATAAAATCAGCAACCCGTCGATCTATGCCACCGTCGGGGGACACGAAGCGATGGTGTCGATGGTCGCCCTCGGCTGCGGCGTGGCGCTGCTACCGGAGGTGGTACTGGAAAACAGCCCGGAACCAGTACGCAACCGGGTGATGATTCTGGAGCGCAGTGATGAGCAAACCCCGTTTGAGCTGGGCGTTTGCGCACAAAAAAAGCGGCTGCATGAGCCGCTTATTGATGCTTTCTGGAAAATCCTGCCTAACCACTAGCCCGCGAGGAAAAAGCGGAACGCCGGGTTATGGGTTTCGTCGTGGCACTCATAGCCCAGTTCATTAAGGCGGGTTTCAAAGTCCGGCTCGTGCTCGCCCAGCTCAAAGGCCGCTAACACCCGACCATAGTCGGTGCCGTGGCTACGGTAGTGGAACAGCGAAATATTCCAGTGGGTGCCAAGGGTGTGCAGGAACTTCAGCAGCGCCCCCGGCGATTCAGGGAACTCGAAGCTGAACAGCCGCTCCTGCAGCGCTTTGGACGGCCGGCCGCCGACCATATAGCGCACATGGAGCTTGGCCATTTCGTCATCGGAAAGGTCAACGACGCTGTAGCCGCCATCGTTCAGTAACTGGAGGATCTCTTTCCGCTCCTCCAGCCCGCGACTCAGGCGTACCCCGACAAAAATGCAGGCGTCTTTAGCATCAGCAAAGCGGTAGTTGAACTCCGTCACCGAGCGCCCGCCCAGCAGCTGGCAAAACTTCAGAAAGCTGCCCTTCTCTTCCGGGATCGTCACCGCCAGCAGCGCTTCGCGCTGTTCCCCGAGCTCGCAGCGCTCAGACACGTATCGCAGGCCGTGGAAGTTAACGTTGGCCCCGGACAGAATATGAGCCAGTCGCTCGCCGCGAATATTGTGCTGGGCGACATATTTCTTCATCCCCGCCAACGCCAGCGCGCCGGAAGGCTCCGCCACCGCCCGCACATCTTCGAACAGATCTTTCATCGCCGCGCAAATAGCGTCGCTGTCGACAGTGATGATGTCGTCCAGATACTCCTGGCACAAACGGAAGGTTTCATCGCCGATGCGCTTCACCGCCACGCCTTCAGCAAACAAACCGACGCGCGGCAGATCCACCGGATGGCCGGCATCCAGCGCCGCTTTCAGACATGCCGAGTCTTCCGCTTCTACCGCTATCACTTTAATCTGCGGCATCAGCTGCTTGATCAGCACCGCCACGCCTGCCGCCAGACCGCCGCCGCCAACCGGGACGAATACGCGGTCAATGTGGGCATCCTGCTGCAGCAGCTCCAGCGCCAGCGTTCCCTGACCGGCGATGACCATCGGGTGATCGAATGGCGGCACCCAGGTAAACCCCTGCTGCTGCGCCAGTTCAATCGCCCGAGCTTTCGCTTCGTCAAAGTTGGCGCCATGCAGCAGCACTTCGCCGCCAAAACCGCGAACGGCATCGACTTTGATATCGGCGGTCGCTACCGGCATCACGATCAGCGCCTTAACCCCAAGCCGGGAGGCTGAGAAAGCCACTCCCTGCGCATGGTTGCCTGCCGACGCCGTGATCACCCCATTCGATTTCTGTTCCGCCGTCAGGCTGGACATCATCGCGTAGGCGCCGCGCAGCTTAAAGCTGTGTACCGGCTGGCGATCTTCGCGTTTGACCAGAATAACGTTATCCAGCCGCGAAGAGAGCTTCTCCATTTTTTGCAGCGGCGTTTTCTGCACCGCTTCATAAACTGGCGCGCGCAGCACTGCTCTCAGGTATTCGGCGCCCTCAGGGGCACCGGACAGGGGTTGTGAGTCCGCCATAATTAGCCACCCAGTTTTGATTTATCGCGCACCGCGCCCTTGTCGGCGCTGGTCGCGAGGCTGGCATAAGCGCGCAGTGCAAAGGAGACCTGGCGCTCGCGGTCTTTCGGCGTCCACGCCTTATCGCCACGCGCTTCCTGTGCTTCGCGACGGGCGGCGATTTCGGCATCGCTGAGCTGCAGCTGAATACCGCGGTTCGGAATATCGATAGCAATCATGTCGCCATCTTCGATGATCGCGATGTTGCCGCCGCTCGCCGCTTCCGGCGATACGTGGCCGATGGAAAGCCCGGAGGTGCCGCCGGAGAAACGGCCATCGGTGATCAGCGCGCACGCTTTGCCAAGACCCATGGACTTCAGGAAGGTGGTCGGATAGAGCATCTCCTGCATCCCCGGCCCGCCTTTCGGCCCTTCATAGCGAATAACCACGACGTCGCCTTCCACGACTTTGCCGCCGAGGATGGCATCAACCGCTTCGTCCTGGCTTTCATAAACTTTCGCCGGGCCGGTAAATTTCAGGATGCTATCGTCCACACCAGCGGTTTTGACGATACAGCCGTTTTCGGCAAAGTTACCGTACAGGACCGCCAGGCCACCGTCTTTACTGTAGGCATGTTCCAGAGAACGGATACATCCCTCGGCGCGATCGTCATCCAGCGTATCCCAGCGGCAATCCTGCGAGAACGCCTGGGTGGTACGGATCCCGGCCGGGCCGGCGCGGAACATTTTTTTCACCGCGTCGTCCTGGGTCACCATTACATCGTACTGTTCCAGGGTCTGCGGCAGCGTCAGGCCAAGGACGTTTTTCACATCGCGGTTGAGTAAACCAGCGCGGTCCAGCTCGCCCAGAATGCCCAGAACGCCACCAGCCCGGTGCACGTCTTCCATATGGTATTTCTGCGTACTCGGCGCCACTTTACACAGCTGCGGGACCTTGCGGGACAGTTTGTCGATATCGCTCATGGTGAAGTCGATTTCGGCTTCCTGCGCCGCCGCCAGCAGGTGCAGTACGGTATTGGTTGAACCGCCCATCGCGATATCGAGGGTCATGGCGTTTTCAAATGCCGCCTTGCTGGCGATATTGCGCGGCAGGGCGGAAGCGTCATCCTGCTCGTAGTAGCGTTTGGTCAGCTCCACGATACGTTTACCGGCGTTCAGGAACAGCTCCTTACGATCGGCGTGGGTCGCCAGCAGCGAGCCGTTACCCGGCTGTGACAGGCCCAGCGCTTCGGTCAGGCAGTTCATGGAGTTCGCGGTGAACATCCCGGAACAGGAACCACAGGTCGGACAAGCGGAACGTTCCACCTGGTTACTCTGTTCGTCGGACACTTTCGGATCCGCCCCCTGGATCATCGCATCCACCAGGTCGAGCTTGATGATTTTATCTGACAGCTTGGTCTTCCCGGCTTCCATTGGGCCACCGGAAACAAAGATCACCGGAATGTTCAGGCGCAGAGAGGCCATCAGCATCCCCGGAGTGATTTTGTCGCAGTTGGAGATACAGACCATGGCATCAGCACAGTGGGCGTTAACCATGTACTCGACCGAGTCAGCGATCAGCTCGCGGGATGGCAGTGAATAGAGCATACCCCCGTGGCCCATGGCGATCCCATCATCCACCGCGATGGTGTTAAATTCTTTGGCGACACCGCCTGCCGCTTCAATCTGCTCAGCAACCAGTTTACCGAGATCGCGCAGGTGCACGTGCCCGGGGACAAACTGGGTAAAGGAGTTGACGACGGCGATAATCGGTTTGCCGAAATCGGCATCGGTCATTCCGGTTGCGCGCCACAACGCGCGGGCGCCCGCCATGTTGCGGCCATGTGTGGTGGTGGCGGAACGGTACTTAGGCATGCTCTTTTTACTCCCATCTCTGTTTATTAAATGGGACGGTGCGTGCCGTCCCATTTTTAATTACTTACTTACCGGATCCAACCAGCCCCATTTATCTTCTGTTTCACCGGTGAAGAGGCCAAAGAAGGCTTCCTGAATGCGTTTGGTCACCGGCCCGCGGCGACCTGCGCCGACCTGGATGCCGTCAACGCTGCGTACCGGGGTGATTTCTGCCGCGGTGCCGGACATGAACACTTCATCCGCGAGGTACAGCGATTCACGGGACAGCACCTGCTCGCGCACTTCGATGCCAAGATCTTTCGCCAGTTTGATGATCGCGTCGCGGGTAATGCCCGGCAGCGCGGAAGAGGTGAACGGCGGAGTAAACAGCACGCCATCTTTTACCTCAAACAGGTTTTCGCCTGCACCTTCGGAGATATAACCGTTAACATCCAGCGCGATACCTTCCTGATAACCGTGACGACGCGCTTCGCTGCCGACCAGCAGAGAGGAGAGATAGTTGCCGCCCGCTTTCGCCGCGGTTGGGATGGTGTTCGGCGCCGCGCGGTTCCAGGAAGAAACCATCGCATCGATCCCCTGCTCCAGCGCTTCTGCGCCGAGGTAGGCGCCCCACGGGAACGCCGCGATGATAACGTCGGTTTTGTAACCGTCCGGCGGGTTAACGCCCATGCCAACATCGCCAACAAACACCAGCGGACGAATATAAGCGCTGGTCAGTTTATTGGTACGGATAACTTCGCGGCAGGCTTCCATCAGCTCATCAACGCTCTGCGAGACCGGGAAACGATAAATTTTGGCTGAGTCATGCAGACGCTGCATATGTTCGCGATGACGGAACACCACCGGGCCCTTGTGCGAGTCGTAGCAGCGGATGCCTTCGAATACCGAAGTCCCGTAGTGCAACGCATGGGACATGACGTGCACTTTCGCCTCGCCCCATGGGGTCATCTCGCCATTGAACCAAATGTAATCAGCTTTCTTCGTCGTCATTTTTTTTATTCCTCTGCGCTCAGGCGCGGATTTGTTGTGATGTGGGTTGCTGGATCTCGACGCAGGCGACGTCGACCAGTTTACTTAATTGACTAAACAGTAATTCGACGGGCCGCGGGCTGGCAACGGTCAATTCGATATTTATATTTTGCGCATCCGACGCGGTTTCCATATTCATTGCGCAGATTTGAAAACCACGGTGGCGGACCACGCGCAGCACGCGCTCTAAGGTTTCCGGATTGAAACGCGCCTGCAAAGCGACCTGATGTTGCTTCATGATAATTTCTCCAGCATTTCTGCATTACTGGCGCCGGGCGGCACCAACGGCCAGACATTCTCAAGTTCGTCGATTGAGACATGAAGCAGGTATGGCCCCTGGCTCGAAAGCATGGTGTCGAGTGCCGCTTCAACCTGGTCTTTACGGGTGATGTGTTGGCCAGGAATACCGAAGGCGCTGGCCAGCGTGAGGAAATCAGGGTTATCAGTCAGAGTGGTTTCGCTATAACGTTCCTGGAAAAACAGCTGCTGCCATTGTCGAACCATCCCTAACCGCTGGTTGTCGAGTAACACGATCTTTAACGGTAATTGTTTGCGCTTGACGGTGCCCAGCTCCTGCACGTTCATCATGAAGGAACCGTCACCGGAGATACAGATCACCGTATCGTCCGGGCGCGCCACCTGGGCACCAACGGCGGCTGGCAGGCCAAAGCCCATCGTGCCTAAGCCGCTGGAGGTGATAAAGTTTTCCGGGCGGGTATAGGTCATATGTTGAGCCGACCACATCTGGTGCTGGCCAACGTCGGTTGTCACGACGCTATCCGCCGGCTTACGGTCGGAAAGCTGCTTCAGCAGCAGCGGCGCGTAGATCGCCTCGCCGGGATGATCGTAACGCCAGGCGTGCTCGGTGCGCAGTGCGGCATTATGCTCGCGCCAGGCATCGATAGCTAACGGCTGCTGCAGCGCCGGCAGCAAGCGGTTCAGATCGCCGGTCAGACCGATGTGCGCCTGACGCAGCTTGTTCAGCTCCGCCGGATCGATGTCCATGTGGATCACTTTGGCATGCGGAGCGAAGGTATTGAGCTTACCGGTCACACGATCGTCAAAGCGCGCGCCGACAGCGATCAGCAGATCGCACTCCTGTACCGCCAGGTTGGCCGCCTTAGTGCCGTGCATGCCCAGCATACCGAGATAATACGGATAATCTGCGGCCACCACGCCCAGCCCTTTCAGCGTGCAGGTTGCCGGCATTCGGGTTACCGCCAGGAATTCACGCAAAGCCGGTACCGCCTGCGCCATACCTACCCCGCCGCCAACATACAGCATCGGCTTCTGTGACTGAGCCAGCATCTGCAGAGCCTGAGCAACCTCCGCCTGCGGGAACGCCATCTCATCGTCGACGGTAGAGAAATGAGGATCAAGCTCGCCCTGGGCCATCTGAATATCCTTAGGGATATCAACCAGCACCGGGCCCGGACGGCCTGAGTTTGCCACCTGGAAAGCTTCAGCGATAACCCGCGGCAGCTCATCCAGAGACTGCACGAGGAAACTGTGCTTAGTACAGGCCAGTGACAAACCAAGAACGTCTACTTCCTGGAACGCATCCGTGCCGATGAAGGGAGCGGCCACCTGGCCGGTGATAGCGACAATGGGAATGGAATCAAGCAGGGCGTCCGCCAGGCCAGTGATCAGGTTGGTCGCGCCCGGGCCGGACGTCGCTATGCACACCCCGGTTTTCCCGGTTGCTCGCGCATAGCCAATAGCCGCCATGGCTGCCCCTTGCTCATGCCGACACAGCAGGTGCTCCACGCCGCCGTCATACAGTGCATCGTAAACCGGCATAATTGCGCCACCCGGATAGCCAAAAACTGTGTCGACTCCCTGTGTCCGCAAAGCATGTACCACCCACTGCGCGCCATTCATAGTTAGTTCCCCGTCATAAATCGGGAGAAACAGAATTTTATGCTAAAAGTCATCATCTGCTCCTCGCTTAGGTTATTTCAGTTATAAAAAAACCCCCGGACCTTTCGGTGCGGGGGTCTTAGTTCGTTAAGGCTTGATTCTTAAGCCTTTCCTCGTCCAAGTGCAGCCCCGCACGGTGGGATAATAATCACCACCACGCTAATCACGACCAGGCTAATCACTCGTAGAAGGGCTGTCATTTTCTGTACTTTCTGGCTTCTTGTTCGAAGGAATACCTAAAGAGGTACCACAGACATCACATAAAACACAAGATTTTTTTATATCCTGGTTTCTGAGCAGCCTAACAGTTTCAGGAAAAATAATTGTTTTATATGAAGAAAATCAGAAATGAAAAAAATTCAGTTTTCTTTCACGCTGTACGCTCAGCGCCCATCTCTGTTTCGGATGCACCACGTTTTTCGATCACGCTTCCATTTTCGGCTAAATGTAACGAGATGGCGTGAAAATAATGGATTTATGCTTCTAACTTCGTGTTATTGCCGCTGCCGTTTCACGGCAGGCTCGTCATAATCCTTCTCTGTCCAGGAGGTTTTATGTCGCTCGCCATCGTTTACACACGCGCGGCGCTCGGTATCGAAGCGCCATTGATTACTATCGAGGTTCATCTCAGCAGCGGTCTGCCTGGCTTGACCATGGTCGGGCTACCGGAGACCACCGTGAAAGAGGCCCGCGACCGGGTACGCAGCGCCTTGATCAACAGCGGCTACGCTTTCCCTGCGAAGAAAATAACCATTAACCTGGCACCCGCGGATCTGCCCAAAGAGGGCGGGCGATATGACCTTCCCATCGCTCTCGCGCTTCTCGTCGCCTCAGAGCAGCTCAACACTACCCGATTGAATCAATATGAGTTTGTGGGCGAACTCGCCCTTACAGGCGGCTTACGCGGCGTTCCAGGGGCGATCCCCAGCGCAATGGAAGCCATCAAAGCCGGCCGGCGCATTGTCGTCTCCTCTGACAATGCGGCTGAGGTGGGTCTGATCGGCGGCAGCGATTGCCTGGTCGCCGACCATCTGCAACAGGTGTGCGCGTTTCTCGCAGGGCAAGCATCGCTCTCGCCGCCTCTCGCCGACGTGCCCGCCGTTGATGAACGCTGTGAAGATCTACGTGATGTTATCGGCCAACAACAAGGCAAGCGAGCGCTGGAGATTGTGGCGGCCGGTGGCCACAACCTGCTGCTGATTGGCCCGCCCGGTACCGGCAAAACAATGCTTGCCTGCCGGCTCCCCGGCCTTTTGCCGCCATTAAGCAACCAGGAAGCGCTGGAGAGCACGGCCATTCAAAGTCTGGTCAACCTCCAGACTGCGAAGACCCGGTGGCGTCAGAGGCCGTTTCGCGCCCCTCACCATAGCGCCTCGCTGGCAGCGATGGTAGGCGGAGGCTCAATACCTGTCCCCGGCGAGATTTCACTGGCCCATAATGGCGTCCTATTTCTTGATGAACTGCCAGAGTTTGAACGACGGGTGCTGGACGCGCTGCGTGAACCCATTGAGTCAGGCAAGATCCACATATCACGATCGCGCGCCAAGATTGACTATCCGGCGCGTTTTCAGCTTATCGCGGCAATGAACCCAAGCCCTACCGGGCATTATCAGGGCAAACATAATCGCGCGTCGCCTGAGCAGACATTGCGCTACCTTGGGCGCCTGTCCGGCCCTTTTCTCGACCGCTTCGATCTTTCTTTAGAGATCCCGCTCCCGCCGCCGGGAATACTGAGCCAGGGCACGCAGGGCGAAGAATCGAGTGCGACGGTCCGTCAGCGTGTGCTGGCGGCACGTGAACGTCAAATGCTCAGGCAAAATAAGCTGAATGCGCATCTTGAGAATCGTGAAATGAAGAGCTGCTGTCACTTGCGCCAGGAGGATGCGCTTTGGCTGGAACAGACGTTAACGCAGCTGGGGCTTTCTATACGGGCCTGGCAGCGTCTGTTAAAGGTGGCAAGAACCATTGCCGATCTGGCAGAAGCTGAAGAGATTGAACGCCGCCATTTGCAGGAGGCGCTCAGCTATCGGGCAATAGACCGGATGCTAAACCATCTGCAGAAAATGATGGCGTAAAAAAAGGGCTTACGCCCTTTTTTCTTAGTCATCGCTTTCGGTGTAATCGTCAGCGCCTTCCATCTGCGGTTTGCCGCCGGAAAGAGTATGGAAACGCTTCGGCCGCTTAATGCGTGCCATATACTTAATCCATACGCGTTCTGCTTCCGTTACCGGCTCACGTTCACCACGGCACACCGAGACAAATTGTTTTTCATCATCGGTAACAGGTTCGCGTTTACCCAGTTCCAGTTCGTTAAAGGCATAACCATGACGTTCCAGCAGTTGCGCCTCTTTGATGGTGAAATCACCATGACGGGAGAACCCGCGTGGATAATTTTTATTGTCGAAAAAACGATTAGTCGTCGTAAAGCTTTCCGCCATCCTACACGCTCCTGATTCTTTGGCCGAGCTATTTATGGCGCGGAGTATTAGTTACGCTTGACAGAGCGTCAAACAAAACATTTAAATCATGACGACAAATAATTTTGTGGAGAACGGTGTGGATACGGAATTGCTCAAGACTTTCCTGGAAGTGAGCAGAACTCGTCACTTTGGGCGGGCAGCAGAGGCACTTTACCTGACGCAGTCAGCGGTCAGCTTTCGTATTCGTCAGCTGGAGAATCAACTTGGCGTGAACCTGTTCACCCGCCATCGTAATAACATTCGTCTGACGACCGCCGGAGAAAAGCTCCTGCCCTACGCCGAAACGTTGATGAACACCTGGCAGGCCGCGCGCAAGGAGGTCGCTCACTCTTCGCGACATAACGAATTCTCCATCGGGGCCAGCGCGTCGCTGTGGGAATGTCTACTGAACGGCTGGCTGGGGACTCTCTACAAAGATCCCTATAACCTGCAATTCGAGGCGCGGATCGCCCAACGTCAGTCATTAGTTAAACAGTTGCATGAACGCCAGCTCGATCTCCTGATCACAACTGAATCACCGAAGATGGATGAATTAAGCTGCCAGTTGCTGGGTAATTTCACCCTGGCGCTCTATTGTGCCGCCCCAGGGAAAAATAAGAATGATTTGAACTACCTGCGTCTGGAATGGGGGCCGGATTTCCAGCAAAACGAAGTGGGGCTGATTGGTAGCGATGATGTGCCACTGTTAACAACGAGCTCCGCAGAACTGGCTTATCAGCAACTCAGTACCTTGAATGGCTGTACCTGGTTACCCGTCAGTTGGGCGCAGCAGAAAAGTGGTCTGCATACGGTGACCGATAGCGTAACGCTCTCACGTCCTCTGTATGCCATTTGGCTACAAAATAGTGATAAACAAGCGCATATTCGCGAGATCCTGAAAAGCAGCATACTGGAATAAAGATCTGACTCCATGGATGGAGTGCTCAGAAAGCAAGGAAGAGAGAGGAATGGAAAAATTACAAGCAAAAAAAATCCTTTGCCTAAGCAAAGGATTATATATGGCAGGGGCGGAGAGACTCGAACTCGCGACACCCGGTTTTGGAGACCGGTGCTCTACCAACTGAGCTACGCCCCTAAATCTTTCTCGCTATTAAGCCCGCTAATATAGCAGGCTTAATTTTAATAAGTGGCGGAACGGACGGGACTCGAACCCGCGACCCCCTGCGTGACAGGCAGGTATTCTAACCGACTGAACTACCGCTCCGCGTTGTTGTTCCGTTGGGAACGAGGCGAATATTACGGATTCCCCTCTACCCCGTCAACGCTTTTTCTACCGTTTTGAATCGTTTGCTGCAAAAATCGCCCAACCGCCTACTTTTAATCCATTTTAGTGGTTATCAGGCACGCCACAGGCAGCTTCCGCCTTTCTTTTGTACCAGATCGAGGCGGGATTCATGGTTCACCAGTTCTTCATCAGAGGCATAAACCACCCGTAACTGGCTGGCGGCGCGGACGACGCGCTGAATGCCCATCTCTCCCGCCTGCTGCTGGCTTTCGCCTTCCATAGAAAACGCCATCGACGTCTGACCGCCGGTCATCATCAAATAGACATCGGCCAGAATCTGGGCATCGAGTAATGCCCCGTGCAGCGTACGCTTGCTGTTATCTATTTCGTAGCGCGAACATAACGCATCCAGACTGTTGCGCTTGCCGGGGAACATTTTCCGCGCCAGTGCCAGACTGTCGGTGATTTTACAAAAGGTCTCGGTTTTTCCAATGCCGCGGTTCAGCTTCCCGAACTCATAATCCATAAAGCCGATATCGAACGAGGCGTTATGGATCACCAGCTCCGCGCCGCGGATGTAATCCATAAACTCATCAGCCACATCGGCAAAGGTGGGTTTGTCCAGCAGGAACTCATCGGCGATCCCGTGCACGCCGAATGCTTCAGGATCCACCAGCCGATCGGGCTTCAGATAGACGTGGAAATTGTTACCGGTCAGGCGGCGGTTGATCACCTCCACCGCGCCGATCTCAATGATCTTGTGTCCTTCGTAGTGCGCCCCGATCTGGTTCATACCGGTGGTTTCGGTATCGAGAACAATCTGGCGCGTAATTGCAGTGCTCATAGCGGTCATTTATGTCAGACTTATCGTTTACAAATCGATTTCAATTACAGGAAGTCTACCAGAGATGCTCAAACAGGTAGAAATTTTCACCGACGGCTCTTGCCTGGGAAATCCAGGACCCGGCGGTTACGGCGCCATCATGCGCTACCGCCAGCACGAAAAAACCTTTAGCGCCGGCTACCGTCTGACCACCAATAACCGCATGGAACTGATGGCGGCAATCGTCGCTCTCGAGGCGTTAAAAGAGCATTGTGAGGTGGTACTCAGCACCGACAGCCAGTATGTCCGCCAGGGGATCACCCAGTGGATCCACAACTGGAAAAAGCGCGGCTGGAAAACGGCAGAGAAAAAACCGGTAAAGAATGTCGACCTCTGGCAGCGGCTGGATGCTGCGCTTGGCCAGCATAAGATCAAATGGGAGTGGGTGAAGGGCCACGCCGGCCATCCAGAAAACGAACGCTGCGACGAGCTGGCCCGCGCGGCGGCCTCCCATCCCACTCAGGACGACATCGGCTACCAGCCGGAGAGCTAATTCTGCCCCTTGCGCCACTGCCGGGTGGCGCCGACTGCCGGCCGCAGCTGGGTTTTCGCTTTACCGGATTTCATCGGATTGAGCGTCAGCGGAATGGTCCGTTTACGGGCGACAATCAATTGCAAACAGCCCAGCGCTGGCAGATGGGTGCTCAGCAGTTTGCCGCCGTGGCGCGACCAGGGTAAAACCTGATAACGCCCATAGTGCAGCACTTCAAAGTTGAGTAGCGACAGCCAGTCCAGCTGGCGCATCAGCGTAAACATACGGCTATTATAAGGCGTACCGTTGCGCAGGAGCGGCACCAGCTTACGCAACCCCATCAGGCTGACCGGATTAAACCCGGTCAGGATCATCCAGCCATCATCGATCAGTACACGATCGGCTTCCCGCAGCAGACGATGCGGATCGCTACACCACGGCAGGGTGTGCGCCAGCAGGCAGGCGTCGACGGACTTTTCGGCAAAGGGTAAATGCAGCGGATCGGCCCGAACCTGCATCGGATTTCCTGCCAGCGAGACATTGACCTGGTGCGAGATGGCGCAAGCTTCAGTATTGATTTCCGCGCTCAGATTGCCAATCTTAAGCAGATGAAAGCCATATAATTTAGCCAGCCACGGTTTCATCTGCTGCTCCAGCGTTTCGCGATAGTATTCGCCCCACGGCATACTGGACCAATGCTCAGGCGCTGTCACTGTGTGAGGTATCCTTGCCGGCTTCATTGCCACCTTCCGCTACGCTTTAGAGGTAATTTATGAATCTTATCAGTATTCCCGCGTTTCAGGACAACTACATCTGGGTTCTCAGTGAGAATAACGGCCGCTGCATCATCGTTGACCCAGGCGAAGCCGCGCCGGTTCTGGCGGCCATTGAGGAAAACCAATGGCAGCCCGAAGCCATTTTACTAACCCATCACCATCAGGATCACGTCGGCGGCGTAAAACAATTACGTGAAAAATTCCCTTCTATAGTGGTTTACGGGCCGGCGGAAACCCAGGATAAGGGAGTCACTCAGGTGGTAGGCGATGGCGATCGGCTGTCAATTCTCGGGCACGATTTTTCCATTTTCTCTACGCCAGGTCACACATTAGGACATATCTGTTACTACAGCGAACCTTATCTGTTCTGTGGCGACACAATGTTCTCCGGCGGCTGCGGAAGGCTCTTCGAAGGTACTGCAGAGCAGATGTATCAATCATTTATGAAAATTAACGCCCTTCCTGAAGAAACCCTCATATGTTGCGCACATGAATATACGTTAGCGAATATGAAGTTTGCATTGAGTATCCTGCCAGATGATAGGGACATAAACGATTACTATCATAAAGTTAATGAGTTACGTGCAAAAAAACAAAAAACACTACCCGTAACTCTGAAAAATGAGCGTCGTATAAATTTATTTTTACGCGTAAATGATATTGATTTAATTGATAAAATTAACCAAGAAACAAATTTGCAACACTCTGTGGCGCGATTTGCATGGTTAAGGTCAAAGAAAGACGACTTCTGATATTTAATTCTTGTCATCGGCCAACTTCGCCGTTATCCTTGGTCGTCTTTTAAGCAACTATTGACACACACATGAAGGCACGAGCGATATTACTCGCCTCTGTCCTGCTGGTGGGGTGCCAGGCGTCTAAGCACGATGGCACCGTCGAACAGCGAGCACAGAGCCTTTCTGCGGCTGGTCAAGGGGAAGCAGGTAAGTTCACAAGTCAAGCGCGCTGGTTAGATGATGGAACCTTCTACGCGCAAGACCAGGATCTGTGGACTTCCATAGGCGACGAGCTAAAGATGGGAATACCGGATAATCCCCGGATTCGCGAACAGAAACAGAAGTACTTAAGAAATAAGAGCTATCTCCACGATGTAACTTTACGGGCAGAGCCGTATATGTACTGGATAGCCGGGCAGGTTAAGAAACGTAACATGCCAATGGAACTGGTATTACTACCCATAGTGGAGAGCGCTTTTGACCCACACGCGACGTCTGGCGCCAATGCCGCAGGCATTTGGCAGATCATTCCGAGCACAGGGCGCAATTATGGTTTAAAACAGACCCGCAGTTACGATGCGCGTCGTGACGTCGTCGCATCTACTACCGCGGCGCTGGACATGATGCAACGTCTGAACAAAATGTTCGACGGCGACTGGTTATTAACGGTCGCAGCCTATAACAGCGGCGAAGGTCGGGTCATGAAAGCAGTAAAAGCGAACCGTTCGCGTGGTAAACCCACCGATTTCTGGTCGCTGTCTCTGCCGCATGAAACGAAAATCTACGTACCGAAAATGCTGGCATTGAGCGACATTCTCAAAAACAGCAAGCGTTACGGCGTAAAGCTGCCCACGGCCGATGAAAGCCGTGCGCTGGCGCGCGTTCGCCTCGACAACCCGGTTGATATTTCTCAGCTCGCGGACATGGCAGGAATGCCGGTCAGCAAACTGAAAACCTTCAACGCTGGCGTAAAGGGGTCAACGCTGGGCGCTAGCGGGCCAAAGTACGTCATGGTGCCACAGAAGCACGCCGCTCAGCTGCGTGAATCGCTGGCCTCTGGCGACATTGCTGCCGTGCAGCCAACGCAGCTCGCGGACAATACGCCGCTGACCAGCCGTAGCTATAAGGTACGCTCTGGCGACACGATTTCCGGGATTGCTTCGCGTCTCGGCGTCACGACCCGGGATTTGCAGCAGTGGAACAATCTGCGCGGTTCAGGGTTAAAAGTCGGGCAGAGTCTGGTTGTCGGCGCAGGTAGCAGCGCACAGCGCCTGGCGAACAACAGCGATAGCATCACCTATCGTGTTCGCAAAGGTGATTCGCTGTCGAGCATCGCCAAGCGTCACGGTGTTAATATTCGCGACGTGATGCGCTGGAACAGCGATACCGACAATCTGCGGCCTGGCGATCAGCTAACGCTATTTGTGAAAAACAGCGATCGACCAGAGTCCTGATACGTCAGGATTCGATAAAAAGGCACCGACTTCCCCGGTGCCTTTTTTGTTGCCCGTATTAAACCGCTTTATGCGCTTCGAACAGGATGGTATCGCTGGTAAACGACCCGTCCTGCTGTAATTCGAAGTAGGCTTTGACCTCCGCCGAAGCGCTCTGCTGATATAAGCGAATCGCTTCTACCAGCGCCTCTGGGGTGCGCATCCGCGCCACCCATGAGCTGAACTCCAGCGGCAGGCGATCGGTCGATAAATGATTAATCACCAGGCCTGCGTCATTGGCCAGCGCCAACCACTCGCCGCTGGAATAATTACGCACGTGCGAGGTATCGCGCAGCGCTTCCACGGTCTGCAACCAGACATCACGTACCGGATGACCCGGTGACATCACGTCCATTATGATCATCACCCCGCCCGGCTTGAGAACACGTTTCACCTCACGCAGCGCCTGGCCGACATCATGCCAGTGGTGCGCGGAGTAGCGGCTAATCACCACATCAAAGCTGGCATCAGCGAACGGCAGCGTTTCAGCGTACCCCTGCTGGGTCACGATATTGCTAAAGCCTTTCTCTTTTGCCGCCGCGGTAACCACTTCCAGCATCTGGCTTGATAAATCATAGGCGGTCACCTCCGCAACCTGTCCCGCCGCGGTAAAGCTGGCGTGCCCTGCCCCGCAGCCCATATCCAGCACTTTCGCCTGAGGGAAATCGGCAAGCCGTTCCGCCAGCCGCTGCAGATCGCGCCCGGAGGCGTGCACGGCGCTGGTCAAATAGGCGCTGGCCTGGGAGCCGAACTGCTTTTCGACGTTGTCATGGTGAGAGCGTGTTGTCATTGTGTTGTCCTTCGGTTGTGTGAGTAATTTAGGGCAGCATCGTGCTGAACGCAGACCTGCCCGATGGCAGGCCTGACATACCTTAAATTAATCAGGCTTGCCGGGACTGAATTCGACTAGTAGCGGGTTGTGATCGGAGGCGCGGGTCACCAGCACGGAAGCATCGTGCACGCTTAACCCACGATAGAACACAAAATCGAGCGGACGACCAAACGCACGGCGGCGCTGATCGTCAGAGAAACGAACTTCGCGTAACGACATCTCACGCGCAAAGCGGTACAGCGCGTTCATTCGCGGCCGGCTCCAGGCATTGAAGTCCCCGGCCATAATCACCGGCCCGCTGTGATGGGCAATCTGATCGCCGATCGGCAGCAACTGCTTGCTGTAGACATCGACGCCAAGGCTAAAGTTGACCGCATGGATGTTGACCACCATCAGCAGCCGCGCATCGGGCAGCGGATAAACGGTCACTAAGGCCGATTTCGGCAATCGCAAAATAGGCTCGCGCTCGCGCAGCGGACAGCAATAGATGGGGTGAGCGGAGGCCAGCGTCATCACGCCGGAAGGATGCTGCGGCAATACCAGCGCCGGCACCTGATCGGCGGCCAGATAGTTTGAAGTCGCGAACCTGACCAGTTCTGGGGTGGTTTGCGCCTCCTGCAACAGGACCAAATGCGCATCTTTGCCGAAATTTTTGAGGACCGACTGCCACTCTGCACGCTGCTGCTTGAAGATATTCCATACCAGCACGCGGATCTTTTCATCGCTGCTTAACGGCGTGCCGGCAGGATAAACCGGACTCACGCCCGCAAACGCCCCCGGAGGCAATATCCTCTCCGCAGGTTGTCCGGCGACGTAGCGCATGGCATAGGTATTCTTTCGCAATTTGGGCATCAATCCTCAATAACAGAAACCAGCCCAACAACGACTGGTTCTTCTGTTATAGGGATTTTCCCATCCACTTTCAATGCAATTTGCGATAAACCCTTAGCCTTCGAGAGAAACCGCTGCCGAACGGCGCGGCGATTTATCTAAACGACCGCTCAGCACCACCAACAGCAGGGCGACCAGCACAATCACCGCACCAATCCACGGCGTCTGCGCCAGACCATACCGTTCAACCGTCTGCCCGCCGACGATGGACCCCAGCGCAATACCAATATTGAAGGCGGCAATATTCAGGCCGGAAGCGACGTCGACGGCGCCAGGCGTATACTGTTCGGCTTTTTGCACCACGTATACCTGCAGACCTGGCACGCTGCCGAAGGCGAAAATACCCATTACCAGCACCGTTGCCAGCGCAGCATAGTGGATGCTGGCGGTCAACTGGAAGACCAGCAGCAGCACAACCAGCGCGGCGAAGATAAACTTCAGCGCGGAGACGGCGCCATGCTTATCGGCCAGTTTGCCTCCCCACACATTGCCAATAGCGACCGAGACACCGTAGCCCAACAGGATCCAGCTAACCGCAGACGGACTGAAACCGGCCAGCTCCTGCATCATCGGAGCAAGAAAAGTAAAGGCGGTAAATACGCCGCCATAGCCCAGCGCAGTAATGGCGTAGATCATCAGCAGGCGAGGATGAGTTAAGACTTTCATCTGATCGCGCAGGCTGGCGCTGGCGCGGCCCGGAATATTATTCGGTACCAGAAGCAGACTGCTGATAAGCGCAATCACGCCCAGAATCGATACCGCGAGGAACGTTTCCCGCCAGCCAAAATGCTGACCGATGAAAGTCCCGAACGGCACCCCGGTGACCAGCGCGACCGTCAGGCCGCCGAACATAATAGCGATAGCTGAGGCGGCTTTCTCTTTTGCCACCAGGCTGGTGGCGATTGTCGAGCCAATAGAGAAGAACACGCCGTGTGCCAGACCGGTCAGCAATCGCGCCAGGATCAGCGTTTCATAGCCCGGGGCCTGCCAGGCCAGCACATTACCCGCCGTAAACAGGACCATCAACGCCAGCAGCAGCTGTTTACGCGGCATACGCCCCGTTAACGCCGTCAGCACCGGAGCGCCAATCGCCACGCCCAGCGCGTAGATAGAGACCAGCAGTCCCGCCGAAGGCAGAGAGATAGAGAGTTGTTGCGCGATAGTCGGGACCAGGCCGACAATCACAAATTCAGTGGTGCCAATCGCGAAGGCACCGATAGTTAAGGCAAATAGCGCCAGTGGCATAATTTACTCCGTAGCATCAGGATTAAGATGACACGTAGTATGAAGGGTTGTATAAATAACAAAAACTATCAAAGTATCAATAGAATTTTGCTACAGGTGCAATAATGAGAGCCACATCAGAGGAGATCGCCATCTTTGTGGCGGTGGTGGAAAGCGGAAGTTTCAGCCGGGCGGCCGAGCAGCTCGGACAGGCCAACTCTGCCGTCAGCCGGGCGGTCAAGAAGCTGGAATCAAAGCTAGGCGTAAGCCTGCTCAATCGGACCACCCGCCAGCTCAGTCTGACGGAGGAAGGCGAGCGCTATTTTCGCCGGATGCAGGTGGTCTTGCAGGAAATGGCGGCAGCAGAGAATGACCTGCTGGAAACGCGCACAACGCCGCGGGGCCTGCTGCGGGTGGATGCCGCGACGCCGGTGATGCTGCATTTTCTCATGCCGCTGGTGAAGCCATTTCGCGAGCGCTACCCGGAAATGACGCTGTCGCTCGTCTCTTCAGAGACGTTTATTAACCTGATTGAACGAAAAGTGGATGTGGCCATTCGGGCCGGGACCTTAACGGATTCCAGCCTGCGCGCCCGACCGCTATTTACCAGCTATCGTAAGATCGTCGCCTCGCCAGACTATGTCGCGCGCTACGGTATGCCGCAGCATCCGTCAGATCTGAAACAGCATCACTGCCTCGGGTTCACCGAGCCGGTATCGCTGAATACCTGGCCTGTCTCCTGTTGCGATGGTCAGCTGTTAGAGATCGAATCGGCGGTGTCCTCCAATAGCGGCGAAACGCTCAAGCAGCTGTGCCTGACCGGTAACGGCATAGCCTGTTTGTCGGATTATATGGTGGATAAAGAGATTGGCCGTGGGGAGTTTGTGGAGTTACTTGCCGACAAACGCTTGCCGGTGGAGATGCCATTCAGTGCGGTGTACTACAGCGACCGGGCGGTCAGCACGCGCATCAGGGCATTTATTGACTTTCTAAGTGAGCACGTCAAACAGCTCCCGAAGGAGCTGTCGTAATATCGTCTCAGACGGCAGTGCGAACGGCATGCCGAAAGCGGGAGATTAATCCCACTGTGGAGCCAGACCTTCCGGACTCACCAGACGATCGTTGCAGTCGAGTGCGGCGATCGCTTTACGATCTTCATCATCCAGCTGCAGATCCTGCGCTTTCAGGTTGCTGGCCAGATTGTCACGTTTGGTGGACGATGGGATAACCGCATAGCCTTCGCCCATCGCCCATGCCAGGATAACCTGCGCTGGGGTCGCACCATGTTTCGCCGCGATGCGGGCAATCACTTCATCTTTCAGTGCCTTACCGTAGGCCAGCGTCATGTAAGAGGTGATATGGATGCCGTGCTCACGCGCCCAATCGACCACTTTACGGTTTTGCAGATACGGCGAGAGCTCAATCTGGTTAGTCGCGATATTCTCAGCGCCAACGGCGGCAATCGCGCGCTCCATCAGTGGAATAGTGAAGTTGGAGATACCGATCTGACGGGTCAGACCCAGCTTCTTCGCTTCCATCAGGGCTGCCATAAACTCTTCAACAGCTACCGCATCGTTCGGTGACGGCCAGTGGATCAGCGTGAGATCAACATAGTCAGTGCGCAGCTTATGCAGGCTCTCTTTCAGGCTGGCGATGAGTTTGTCTTTGCTCAGGTTTTCGATCCAGATTTTGGTCGTGATGAACAGCTCATCACGCGGCACGCCGCTTTCGGCGATGGCCTGACCCACCGCTGCTTCGTTGTCATAGATTTGCGCGGTGTCGATAGCACGATAGCCCAGCTCCAGCGCGGTTTTTACGGATGCGATAACAACATCATCTTTCAGACGGAAGGTGCCAAGACCAAATGCAGGGATTGCCATGATTTTCCTCGTTATTTCTTCATTTCGGTTAACGGATGAAATTATGGCTGATGGTGTGGAGGAGAAAAAGAGCGATTAATGCAGAGGATTTTTGCTGAATTAGCAATAATAGAGAACAGATCAAACAAAAAAGCCCTGAGCAAATGCTCAGGGCTCTTAATAAGTGGCGGAACGGACGGGACTCGAACCCGCGACCCCCTGCGTGACAGGCAGGTAT
>ERZ826016.113-NODE-113-length-97861-cov-10.076918_pt1 | contig 97861 bp, 74 predicted proteins | sample MGYA00519872_ERZ826016 | MGnify/ENA primary metagenome ERZ826016 (study PRJEB31778, sample SAMEA3449218) | human gut metagenome | biome: human gut; feature: human-associated habitat; material: faeces | place: United Kingdom | collected 2010/2012 ... | reverse complement strand
TAGAGCACTGGTCTCCAAAACCAGGTGTCGGGAGTTCGAGCCTCTCCTTCCGTGCTAAAATCTATAGATTCGATGAAAAAGATAATTACTTATATTAAGGAATCTTATAACGAACTTGTTTATAAAGTTTCTTGGCCTACGAGAGCAGAGCTTTCCAATAGTGCGGTTGTTGTTATGTTTGCTTCCCTTATCATCGCCGCATTGATCTTTGTTGTTGACGGGGCCTTCGAGGCTGTTATGCGTTTCTTCTACAACCAAATTTTCTAATCAGTTAAGGTATGTCTGATATCCAAAAGAAATTTTATGTTCTGCGTGCCATCAGTGGCAAGGAGAACAAGGTACGGGAATATCTAGAGGCTGAGCTGAAGAATACGGATCTGGGAGAATATGTATCTCAAGTCTTGATTCCGACTGAGAAAACCTTTACGGTACGAAACGGTAAGAAGGTCATGAAAGAAAGGGCTTACTTGCCGGGTTATGTGCTGGTCGAGGCTGCTTTGGTCGGTGAGGTTGCTCATCGATTGCGGAACATTCCGAACGTGATTGGTTTCTTGGGTGGTTCTGATACCCCCGTGCCATTACGTCCTGCGGAAGTGAATCGTATCTTAGGTACGGTTGACGAGTTGCAGGAACAACAAGAGGATCTGGATATCCAGTTCTATGTTGGCGAGAGTGTGAAGATTACTTTTGGACCGTTCAGCGGTTTCACGGGTATAATCGAAGAGGTCAACGCCGAGAAAAAGAAACTTAAGGTGATGGTTAAGGTCTTCGGACGCAAGACTCCCCTTGAGTTGGGTTATATGCAAGTTGAGAAAGAATAGTACTCTGGTTACGAAAAGTGCTACCTTTCTGTTATTGATGTTATATATCTAAAAAATTTTAGAAACAATGGCTAAAGAAGTTGCTGGACAAATCAAATTGCAGATTAAAGGAGGAGCAGCAAACCCTTCTCCCCCAGTAGGACCTGCTTTGGGTTCTAAGGGTATTAACATTATGGAGTTTTGCAAGCAATTTAATGCCAAGACCCAAGACAAGGCTGGTAAGATATTACCTGTTGTAATTACTTACTATGCCGATAAGTCTTTCGACTTTGTCGTTAAAACTCCTCCTGTGGCAATCCAGTTGTTGGAAGCTACTAAGAAGAAGAGCGGTTCCGCTCAACCTAACCGTGCTAAGATCGCTGAGATCACATGGGAGCAGGTGAAAGCTATCGCTGAAGACAAATTAGTCGATCTAAACTGCTTTACTGTCGAGTCAGCCATGAGAATGGTTGCGGGAACAGCCAGAAGTATGGGTATCACTGTTAAAGGGACATTCCCGGGTAATAATTAATAAACTTCAATTGAGATGAGTAAACTTACAAAGAATCAAAAGTTGGCTTTGGGCAAGATTGAAGCTGGGAAAGCATATACATTGAAAGAAGCTTCAGCTTTAGTGAAGGAAATTACTACAACTAAGTTTGACGCATCCGTAGATGTTGATGTCCGTTTAGGTGTTGACCCCCGTAAGGCCAATCAAATGGTGAGAGGCGTGGTTTCATTGCCTCACGGAACTGGTAAGCAGGTTAGGGTTCTCGCATTATGTACTCCGGACAAGGAAGCTGAAGCTACTGCCGCTGGAGCTGACTATGTTGGATTGGATGAGTATATTAATAAGATTAAAGGCGGTTGGACTGACATTGATGTTATCATCACTATGCCTTCTATCATGGGTAAGATCGGTGCTCTTGGTCGCGTATTAGGCCCTCGTGGTTTGATGCCTAATCCAAAGAGCGGTACGGTTACCAATGAGATCGGAAACGCGGTGAAGGAGGTTAAGCAAGGTAAGATCGACTTTAAGGTAGATAAGAGCGGTATCGTTCACACATCTGTTGGTAAGGTGTCTTTCACTCCGGAACAGATTCGTGACAATGCTAAGGAGTTTATTTCAACTTTGATCAAGTTGAAACCTACTGCGGCTAAAGGTGCGTATATAAAGAGTATTTATCTTTCTAGTACTATGAGTGCGGGTATTAAAATTGACCCCAAATCAGTTGAAGAAAACTAAAAAACAATTGAACAATGAGAAAGGAAGATAAAGGAACTGTTATAGGTCAATTAACTGAAACATTAAAGGAATATCCTAATTTCTATTTGACGGATATCGAGGCGTTGGACGCTGAGAAAACCAGCAAATTGAGAAGAGAGTGTTTCAAGCGTGAGGTTAAGTTAGTCGTTGTAAAGAATAACTTGCTTAAGAAAGCGTTGGAGAACATTGAAGGTGACTTCTCTGATCTTAACGTGGCTTTGAAAGGCAATACGGCTGTGATGTTCTCACAAGTCGCTAATGCTCCCGCTCGCCTGATTAAGGATTTTACTAAGGACGCTAAAAAAGGTGTAGTCGTTAAACCGGCTTTGAAGGCTGCTTACGTACAAGAAAGCTTCTATGTAGGTGCTGAGAATCTTGAGGCATTAGTAAATATCAAGAGCAAAAACGAACTTATTGCCGATGTTATCGCATTGTTGGAATCTCCGGCGAAGAACGTTATCTCTGCTCTTCAGTCATCAGGACAAACTATCCATGGTCTGTTGAAGACTTTGGAAGAAAGATAATTTTTCATTAAAACATTACACAGATAAATAATCATTTAAATCATACAAAAATGGCAGATTTGAAAGCTTTTGCAGAACAATTAGTAAACTTGACCGTTAAAGAAGTTAGCGAATTAGCTACTATCCTTAAAGAAGAGTACGGTATCGAACCTGCTGCTGCAGCTGTTGCTGTTGCTGGTCCTGCTGCTGGTGGTGCTGCTGCCGCTGCAGAAGAGAAGACTTCTTTCGATGTTGTATTGAAAGCAGCTGGTGCTAATAAATTAGCTATCGTTAAGTTAGTTAAAGAATTAACAGGTCTTGGCTTGAAAGAGGCTAAGGATATGGTAGATAGCGCTCCTAGTGCAATCAAGGAAGGTATCGCTAAAGCTGATGCTGAGGCATTGAAGAAACAGTTGGAAGAGGCTGGAGCTGAAGTTGAGCTTAAATAGTATTTATAACCTGGTTTCCAGGTGATTTGGTTAAGAGTCTCCGACTACGAAGACTCTTAACCTTTTTGTGTCTATAATTTCAATAAGTTCAATAAATTCCTTACTAGATGTCTTCAACAGCTGAAAACCAAAGAGTTAATTTTGCTTCGATAAAGAATCAGTTCCCGTATCCGGACTTTCTCGAAGTTCAATTGAAGTCGTTCCAAGACTTTCTTCAACTTGACACTCCTCCTGAAAAGAGAAAGAAGGAGGGATTGTATAAGGTATTTGCCGAGAATTTCCCGATTGCGGATACCCGTAACAATTTTGTGTTGGAGTTCTTAGATTACTATATAGATCCGCCTCGTTACTGTATCGATGAGTGTATCGCTCGCGGGTTAACCTATAGCGTGCCTTTAAAAGCGAAGTTAAAACTGTACTGTACGGACCCGGATCATGAGGACTTCGATACGGTGATCCAAGATGTATACTTGGGTCCGATTCCGTATATGACGGACAGAGGTACTTTCGTGATCAACGGCGCCGAGCGTGTTGTCGTGTCTCAGCTGCACCGTTCTCCGGGCGTATTCTTCGGACAAAGCACGCACGCAAACGGAACGAAGTTGTACTCCGCACGTATTATCCCGTTCAAGGGGTCATGGATCGAGTTCGCTACGGACATCAACAATGTGATGTACGCTTACATCGACCGTAAAAAGAAATTGCCTGTAACTACTCTTTTGAGAGCTATTGGTTTTGAAAGCGATAGAGATATTCTTGAAATCTTCAACCTTGCGGAAGAGGTGAAGGTAACGAAAGCAAACCTGAAGAAGTTTATCGGACGTAAGCTGGCCGCTCGTGTTTTGAAGACTTGGGTGGAGGATTTCGTAGATGAGGATACCGGTGAGGTGGTTTCTATTGAACGTAACGATGTTATCATCGACCGTGAGTCTGTACTGGATAGCGACAATATCGAGGCTATCTTGGATTCAGGCACGCAAAATATCTTGTTGCATCGTGAGGACCAGAATCTGTCTGACTATGCTATCATATATAATACGCTCCAGAAAGACCCGAGTAACTCCGAGAAGGAAGCTGTGTTGTATATCTACAGACAGTTGAGAAATGCGGAACCGGCTGATGAGGCTAGCGCACGCGAGGTTATCACGAACCTGTTCTTCTCAGAGAAACGTTATGATCTGGGTGAGGTGGGACGTTACAGGATCAACAAGAAGTTAGGCCTTACTACAAGCGCTGATGTTAAGGTTTTGACTAAAGAAGATATTATCGAGATCATCAAGTACCTGATCGAGTTGATCAACTCGAAGGCTATCGTGGATGATATCGACCACTTAAGCAACCGTCGTGTACGTACGGTTGGCGAGCAATTGTATAACCAGTTCGGTATTGGTTTGGCTCGTATGTCACGTACAGTTCGTGAACGTATGAACGTTCGCGATAATGAGGTGTTTACTCCGATTGATTTGATCAATGCGAAGACGATTTCTTCCGTGGTTAACTCTTTCTTCGGAACGAATGCCTTGTCTCAGTTCATGGACCAGACGAACCCGTTGGCGGAGATCACGCACAAGCGTCGTTTATCAGCCCTAGGTCCGGGAGGTTTGTCTAGAGAGCGTGCCGGATTCGAGGTTCGTGATGTTCACTATACGCACTATGGTCGTCTTTGTCCGATTGAGACCCCGGAAGGTCCGAACATTGGTTTGATCTCTTCTTTATGTGTATACGCTAAGATCAACGATCTTGGTTTCATCTCGACTCCGTACCGTAAGGTGGCAGATGGAAAGGTCGACTTCTCTGAGGAAGGCTTGCAATACTACACGGCGGAGGAAGAGGAAGAGTTGACAATCGCTCAAGGTAACGCTCCATTGGATGATAACGGTAAGTTTATCCGCGATAAGGTGAAGGCTCGTTTCGAGGCTGACTTCCCTGTTGTCCCTCCTTCTGAGATTGACTTGATGGACGTGGCTCCGCAGCAGATCGCTTCTATCGCGGCTTCACTGATCCCGTTCTTGGAACATGATGACGCTAACCGTGCGTTGATGGGATCTAACATGATGCGTCAGGCGGTTCCTTTGTTGCGTACGGACGCTCCGATCGTTGGTACCGGTATCGAGGCGCAGGTTGCTCGTGACTCTCGTACTCAGATTATGGCTGAGCGTGAGGGCGAGGTTGTGTTCGTTGATGCTACTTGTATCAAGATTAAATATGACCGCACGGAGGACGAGGAATTCGTTAGCTTCGAGGATGCGGTTAAGACATATAATATCCCGAAATGGCGTAAGACCAACCAAAGTACGACAGTCGATTTGAAACCGACCTGTCATCGCGGACAACGTGTGAAAGCCGGCGATATCCTTACCGAGGGTTACTCAACCCAGAAAGGCGAGCTTGCTTTGGGACGTAACGTGAAGGTGGCTTACATGCCTTGGAAGGGTTATAACTATGAGGATGCTATCGTGTTGAACGAGCGTATGGTTCGTGAGGACTTCTTTACGTCTGTCCACGTTGACGAATACATCCTTGAGGTACGTGAGACAAAGCGTGGTATGGAGGAATTGACTTCCGATATCCCTAACGTCAGCGAAGAGGCTACCAAGGATTTGGATGAGAGAGGTATCGTTCGTGTAGGTGCTCGCATCGAGCCGGGTGATATCTTGATTGGTAAGATCACTCCGAAAGGTGAGTCTGATCCATCTCCGGAGGAAAAGTTGTTGCGTGCTATCTTCGGTGATAAGGCGGGTGATGTGAAGGATGCTTCCTTGAAGGCTACTCCGTCTTTGCGCGGTGTGGTTATCGAGACCGCTTTGTTCTCGAAGGCTGTCAAGAAACGTAAATCCAGATTGACTGATAAGGCGATCTTGCCGAAGTTGGACGAGGAATACGAAGAAAAGATGGCTAGCTTGAAGACTTTGTTAGTTGATAAGTTGTTAGTGCTTACAAACGGCAAGGTTTCTCAAGGTGTTAAAGACTATATGAATACGGAGATTATCGCTAAGGGTGCTAAGTTTACCCGCAAATCTCTGGAAGAATTGGATTATAACTCCATCCAAGTAAGCAAGTGGACGGCAGACGCTCAGAAGAATGAGTTGATCAAACAGGTTATCTTGAATTATTTGAAGAAGTACAAGGAGCTTGACGCTGAGTTGAGACGTAAGAAGTTCGACTTGACGATCGGTGATGAGCTGCCGACAGGTATCGTACAGATGGCTAAGGTTTATATCGCCAAGAAACGTAAGATTCAGGTAGGTGATAAGATGGCCGGTCGCCACGGTAACAAGGGTATCGTATCAAAGATCGTTCGTCAGGAGGATATGCCGTTCTTGGAAGACGGTACTCCGGTGGATATCTGCTTGAACCCGCTGGGTGTGCCTTCTCGTATGAACTTGGGACAGATTTTCGAGGCCGTGTTGGGTTGGGCCGGACGTGAGTTGGACGTTAAGTTCGCTACTCCGATCTTCGATGGCGCGACTTTGGATGATTTGAATGAATGGACAGACAAGGCTGGTATTCCTCGCTACGGTAAGTCTTACTTGTATGATGGTGGTACTGGTGAGCGTTTCGACCAACCTGCTACGGTGGGTGTGACTTACTTCTTGAAGTTGGGCCACATGGTTGACGATAAGATGCATGCCCGTTCAATCGGTCCGTACTCTTTGATTACGCAACAGCCGTTAGGTGGTAAGGCACAGTTCGGTGGTCAACGTTTCGGAGAGATGGAGGTTTGGGCACTGGAAGCCTTCGGTGCCGCTCATGTTCTTCAGGAAATTCTTACGATTAAGTCTGATGACGTTGTAGGACGTTCCAAGGCTTATGAGGCGATCGTGAAGGGTGATCCGATGCCACAGCCGGGTATCCCTGAATCTCTGAATGTATTATTGCACGAGTTGAGAGGACTTGGTTTGAGTTTCACTCTGGATTAATTCAATAACAATAAAGAAGTAGGTGGGCTACGGCCCGTCTACTTTATCTATTGATAACTCTTTATAAATAAATAATATGGCCTTTAGAAAAGAAAACAAGATAAAGAGTAACTTTTCAAAAATAACCATCGGTCTGGCATCCCCTGAGGAGATCCTAGAGAACTCCAGCGGTGAGGTTTTGAAACCGGAAACAATTAACTATCGTACGTATAAGCCTGAGCGTGACGGTTTGTTCTGTGAGCGTATCTTTGGTCCGATCAAGGACTATGAGTGCCATTGCGGTAAGTACAAGCGTATCCGTTACAAAGGTATTGTCTGCGATCGTTGTGGAGTGGAAGTTACGGAAAAGAAAGTTCGTCGTGAACGTATGGGACACATCCATTTGGTGGTTCCTGTTGCCCATATTTGGTATTTCCGTTCTTTGCCTAATAAAATCGGTTACTTGCTAGGTCTTCCTACCAAGAAACTGGATTCCATCATCTATTACGAACGCTACGTCGTGATCCAGCCGGGTTGCGTAGACACGGTCGGTGAGTTAGACCTATTATCTGAGGAGGAATATCTGGATATTTTGGATAGCCTTCCAAGAGAAAATCAATTGCTAGAGGATACGGATCCGAATAAGTTCATCGCTAAGATCGGCGCTGAGGCTGTTTATGATCTGTTGGCTCGCTTGGACTTGGATTCTCTTTCTTATGAGTTGCGTCACCGTGCGAACACGGACACATCTCAACAGAGAAAGAACGAGGCCTTGAAACGCCTTCAGGTGGTTGAGTCTTTTCGTGCGTCCAGAGGTCGTAACAAACCGGAATGGATGATCATGAAGGTGATCCCGGTGATCCCTCCCGAACTGCGTCCGTTGGTTCCGTTGGACGGTGGCCGTTTCGCTACTTCTGACTTGAATGATTTATATCGTCGTGTTATTATCCGTAATAACCGTTTGAAACGATTGATCGATATTAAGGCTCCGGAAGTGATCTTACGTAATGAGAAACGTATGCTTCAGGAGGCCGTGGACTCTTTGTTTGACAACTCTCGTAAATCGAGCGCTGTTAAGACAGACGCCAATCGTCCGTTGAAGTCCTTGTCCGACAGTTTGAAAGGTAAACAAGGTCGTTTCCGTCAGAACTTGTTGGGTAAGCGTGTTGACTACTCCGCTCGTTCGGTTATTGTCGTAGGTCCGGAATTAAAGATGCACGAGTGCGGTTTGCCGAAGAATATGGCTGCCGAGCTTTATAAGCCTTTCGTTATCCGTAAATTGATCGAACGCGGTATCGTGAAGACGGTGAAATCCGCCAAGAAGATCGTTGACCGTAAGGAACCGGTTGTTTGGGATATTTTGGAGTACGTAATGAAGGGCCACCCGGTATTGTTGAACCGTGCCCCGACATTGCACCGTTTGGGTATCCAAGCGTTCCAGCCGAAATTGATCGAGGGTAAGGCTATCCAGTTGCACCCGTTGGCATGTACAGCATTCAACGCCGACTTCGACGGTGACCAGATGGCTGTTCACTTGCCGTTAGGTAATGAGGCTGTTTTGGAAGCTCAAATGTTGATGTTGGCTTCACACAATATCTTGAACCCTGCGAATGGTGCTCCTATTACCGTACCTTCTCAGGATATGGTGCTTGGTTTGTATTATATTACCAAGTTGCGCAAGGGTACACAAGGCGAAGGTTTGACTTTCTATGGTCCGGAAGAGGCTACGATCGCTTACAATGAGAAGAAGTTGGATATCCATGCTCCGATCCATGTTTACGTGGAGGATTTGGATGCGAACGGTAACTTGGTGAAGACGATGGTAGAGACTTCCGTAGGTCGTTTGATGGTAAATGAGTTTGTTCCGAAAGAGATTGGTTATGTAAACGAGGTGTTGGGCAAGAAGTCTCTTCGCGACATCATCGGTCGGGTAATCAAGGCTTGTGGTGTGGCTCGTACCGCTCAGTTCTTGGACGATATCAAGAACTTGGGTTACTATATGGCATTTAAGGGTGGTCTGTCTTTCAACTTGGCCGATGTGCTTATTCCTGCTGAAAAAGACGCGTTGGTTCAGAAGGGATATGAGGAGGTTGAGCAGATCATGGCTAACTATAATATGGGTTTCATTACCAACAACGAGCGTTATAACCAGATCATTGATACTTGGACACACGTTAATAGTAACTTGTCTAATATCTTGATTAAGCAATTAACGGCGGATAACGATGGATTCAACTCAATCTACATGATGATGGATTCCGGTGCCCGTGGTTCTAAGGAGCAGATTCGTCAGTTGTCCGGTATGCGTGGTTTGATGGCGAAACCGCAGAAGAGTGGTGCAGAAGGTGGTCAGATTATCGAGAACCCGATCCTTTCTAACTTTAAGGAAGGTTTGTCCGTGTTGGAGTACTTTATCTCTACTCACGGTGCTCGTAAAGGTTTGGCCGATACCGCTTTGAAGACTGCCGATGCCGGTTACTTGACTCGTCGTTTGGTTGACGTCTCTCACGACGTGATCGTAAACGAGGAAGACTGTGGTACATTGCGTGGCTTGGTTTGTACGGAATTGAAGAATAACGAGGAGGTGATCGCTTCCTTGTATGAGAGAATCTTAGGTCGTGTATCTGTTCACGATGTGATCCATCCGATTACGGGCGAGGTTATCGTTCGTTCCGGTGAGGAAATCCGTGAGGATGCCGCTAAGGCAATCCAAGACTCTCCGATCGAGAGCGTCGAGATTCGTTCCGTATTGACTTGTGAGTCTAAGAAGGGTGTCTGCGCTAAGTGCTATGGACGTAACTTGGCTACGAACCGCATGGTTCAGAAGGGTGAGGTTGTCGGTGTAATCGCCGCGCAGTCTATCGGTGAGCCGGGTACACAGTTGACGTTGCGTACATTCCACGTCGGTGGTATCGCATCCAACATCGCAACAGAGAATAGTATTACATCTAAATATGATGGTATTTTAGAGATCGACGAGCTTCGTGCTGTTGAGGCGGTAGACGAGGTGAGCGGAAAGAAACATTTGGTAGTAGTAAGCCGTTTGGCTGAAATGCGCATTGTTGATCCGAACACGAAGATCGTGTTGTTGACTCATAATATACCTTATGGTTCTAAGTTGTTCTTCAACAACGGTGACTCAATTAAGAAGGGTGACGTGATCATCGAGTGGGACCCGTTCAATGCCGTAATCGTATCAGAGGTTTCCGGTAAGATCGAGTTCGAGAGTTTGGTAGAGAACGTAACTTACAAGGTTGAGAGTGATGAGACTACCGGTTTGAAGGAGAAGATCATCATCGAGTCTAAGGATAAGACGAAGGCTCCGGCCGCTCATATCGTGGATGAGAATGGTAATTACTTGAAGAACTACTCTTTGCCATTGGGCGCTCACGTCGTGAAAGACAATGGTGATGTCGTGAAAGCTGGTGAGGTTTTGGTTAAGATCCCTCGTGCCGTAGGTAAGGCCGGTGATATCACCGGTGGTCTTCCTCGTGTAACCGAGTTGTTCGAGGCTCGTAACCCGTCTAACCCTGCTGTCGTATCTGAGATCGACGGAGAGGTAGGATTCGGTAAGATCAAACGTGGTAACCGTGAGATCACCGTAACGTCTAAGTTGGGTGAGGTTAAGAAATATATGGTTCCTCTGTCTAAACAATTATTGGTTCAGGAGAACGACTATATCCGTGCGGGTATGCCGCTATCAGACGGTGCTACCACTCCTTCGGATATCTTGGCGATCAAAGGTCCGACGGCTGTGCAGGAATATATCGTGAATGAGGTTCAGGATGTATACCGTCTACAGGGTGTGAAGATCAACGATAAGCACTTCGAGGTTATCGTTCGTCAGATGATGCGTAAGGTAGAGGTGGTTGATCCGGGAGATACTCGCTTCTTGGAGCAGCAGATTGTTGATAAGTTGGAGGTAATGGACGAGAACGATCGTATCTGGGGCAAGAAAGTTGTTACCGATCCGGGAGATTCTCAGACATTGCAGGCCGGACAGATCGTGACTGCGCGTAAGTTGAGAGATGAGAATAGTATGTTGAAACGCCGTGACCTTAAGTTGGTCGAGGTACGTGACGCTATTCCGGCTACAGCCAACCAGATCCTTCAAGGTATCACACGTGCCGCTTTGCAGACGAACAGCTTTATGTCCGCCGCATCTTTCCAAGAGACGACGAAAGTATTGAACGAGGCTGCTATCAACGGAAAGGTAGACCGTTTGGAAGGTTTGAAAGAGAACGTTATCTGTGGTCACTTGATTCCTGCTGGTACCGGTCAGCGTGAGTTTGATAAGCTGATCGTAGGTGCAAAGGATGAGTTCGATCGTATCTTCGCTAATCGCAAGAACGTGGTTGATTTCAATGCCATGGACAAAGATGATGAAGAATAGGAACGTTTAATAAACTATAAAGAAAGGCCGGCAGAGCAATCTGTCGGCCTTTTTTGTTCTTCCTTATTTGCTTAATAAATGGATAAACTTTATTTTTGCGAGGTAACAAAGACCATAGATAAATACTGAGACATATAAGAAACATATAATAATCAATATCATGAAGAGAATTTTACTTTGTTTAATGGTGGTTTTATTTGCCACTGGCTGCTTATTCGCTAAAAACAACGATGAGAAAATGAATGTAATGTCTTATAACATCCGTTACGATAATTCGGGTGATAAGGATAATCAATGGAAATTCAGAAGAGATTTCGCTGCTGATTTAGTGAAATTCCATGAGGCGGATGTGTTCGGTGCGCAAGAGGTCTTGAATAATCAGCTGAATGATTTGCTTGATCGTTTACCGGAATACGCTTATGTGGGTGTTGGTCGTGAGGATGGCAAGACGAAAGGGGAGTACGCTCCGATTTTCTATCGTAAGGATCGTTTCTCCGTTGAGAAAAGCGGTAATTTCTGGTTAGCCGAAGATATAAATGCCGTTGGTAAGAAAGGTTGGGACGCCGCATGCGAGCGTGTAGCTACTTGGGCGATCTTGAAAGATAAGAATACAGGAAAGAAATTCTTCTTCTTGAATACGCACTTGGATCATATGGGGAAAGTGGCTCGTCATGAAGGAGCTTCTTTGGTGCTGGAGCAAGCGAAGAAATTATCCGAGAATTTACCTATAATCGTGACTGGCGATTTCAATGCCGTGCCTTCTGATGAGCCGATACAAGTATTGACTAATCCGAGTGATCCTCGTCATTTGACTCATTCCCGCACGATCGCAGGGTTTACTTACGGCCTGGAATGGACATTCCATGATTTTGGAAAGATCCCTTACGACAAGCGTGAATGGATCGATTATATCTTCGTGAAAGGGAATATCAAGGTATTGCGTCATGGTGTATTGACTGAAACGTTGAATAATCTGTTCCCATCCGACCATTGCCCGGTAATCAGTACGTTGATACTCGAATAAAAAAGCTTTGTGTGTATGGGGAAAGTAGACGTATTGAAGGAAACTACCCCGCTTTCATCAGAGGATTGCTTCTTGGTCATGCAACGCCCGAAATCGGGGTTTAATTTTCCGTTACATGTACACATGGAATTTGAGTTGAACTATCTGGAGAATGCCGCTGGCGCTATCCGGATAGTTGGCGATTCGGTCGAGGAAATCGATGATCTGGATTTGGTGTTGATCGCGGGAGGAACGAAGCATGCTTACTCGAACCATAAGTGTCCGTGTAATGGGATCTTTGAGATAACGATACAATTTCATAAATCGTTATTTGATAGCTTAATCAATAGACGGCATTTCAAGACCATGAAGGATATGTTTGATAACGCTTCCAGTGGTCTTGTTTTCAGCCGGGAAATGATACTTGGCATTCAAGATAAATTAAGAATGTTGTCGAACGATAACAAGCCGGATTCTTTCAAGAACCTGTTGCGTTTGGTCGAGATTCTTAAGATTCTATCTTTGGATAAAGCAGCCCGTCGGTTGAATGCCGTGAACACGGTAAAGAACTATAATAATAACGATACCGATCGTTTAGATAGTATCATGTTATATTTACACGAAAATTATCAAAAACGTATCACCTTGTCGGAAGTGGCTAAGTTAACAAATATGAGCGATGCCTCATTGATGCGTTTCTTGAAGAAGTGGACGGGAAAGACATTTATCGATAACTTGAATGAGATCCGGGTAGCCGAGGCGGTATGCCGTTTGACCGATACAAGTGACAGTATTTCTGAAATATGTTACAGGTGCGGTTTTAATAATCTATCGAATTTCAACCGGGTATTCAAACGGCGTAGGGGGAGTACCCCTACAGAGTACAGGGAGAAATATTCCCGTTCGAGGTTTATAATTTAAAACATGATTTAAAGCATGTTTACATTGATTTGTGTCAAGTGTTGATGATATAGTATTATTTATTGCACATATAGTATTTGGTGGTCTTTGCTAAAGCCCTTACTTTTGTAAAGTTCAAGTGAAAGAGATTAGCACTTAGACAAAACAAACCTTAACTAAAACGCCAAAACCAATTATATCAAACACAAAAGGTATTTTTACATTGGTCTAAAGAATTGAGAATTAAAAACACAACTAGAAAACGACTGCCTGAGAAGGTGGTCGTTTTTGCATTTATAGTCTTCAACCCCTTTGTAACCCGGAATAAATATGTATATTTGTCTTCGCAATTTTTAATCACCATAAATTTAAAAGAAGAAAGTATGGAAAACAACAAACCTGCCAATAACGAGATTCAGATCGAGTTATCTGAAGAGATGGCACAAGGAACTTACGCCAATTTGGCTATTATATCTCATTCAAGCTCTGAATTTATCCTAGATTTCATCCGGGTGGTTCCGGGAGCTCCTAAGGCACAAGTAAAAAGCCGCGTAATCTTAACTCCGGATAACGCTCAACGTTTGTTATTCGCTTTGCAAGACAATATCAAGAAATTTGGGGAGCAACTTCAAGCAGGAAATAATAATAACAAAACAGCTAATTTTGAGGACTTCGCAGGTCCGACAGGAGAGGCTTAATAGATTTGTTTTCAGCCATAGAAAGAGTACTTTTCTACAAGAGTAGGGGAGTACTCTTTTATTGTTGGGATGGCTCGTTTACATTGAAAAACCTTGATGCCTATTCTTAGATGCTTACAATGGGCATTCTAAGGTGTTAAGAATGCCTGTTATAAACACCTAAGAATGCCCATCGTAAAGAATACCCTATCTCTCTATCCTAAAGATTAGATAATCCCATCAATATTTTTTTCAATACGGTTTGTGCGGAGATCTCACGGTTTGCCGCCTCGGGGATTACGATACTTTGCGGGCTCTCTATCACATCATCGGAAACGATCATATTGCGGCGAACCGGCAAGCAATGCATGAAATAAGCGTTATTCGTAAGCGCCATTTTCTCTGCGTCTACGGTCCAGCTACGATCAGTGCTGATTACTTGTCCGTAATTCGGATCTTTATAAGCGGACCAGTTCTTTGCGTAAATGAAATCCGCTCCTTCAAAAGCCTTCTTCTGATCGTATTCCACTTTAGCGTTGCCTACGAATCTAGGATCAAGCTCATAACCTTCCGGATGAGTGATAACAAACTCATAATCTGTAGCGTTCATCCATTCGGCAAAGCTGTTTGGAACGGCTTGCGGCAATGATTTCGGATGAGGAGCCCAAGTCATGACTACCTTCGGACGAGCTGTTTTCTTATATTCCTCTATCGTGATCAAGTCGGCGAAACTTTGCAACGGATGGCGTGTCGCCGCTTCCATGCTAAATACCGGCCGGCCGGAATGCTCGATGAACTGACTCAATATCTTTTCGTTATAATCATCTTCTTTATTCTCAAAGCGTGCGAAAGAACGGACCCCGATCACATCGCAGTAACAGCCCATTACAGGAACAGCTTCCAGCAAATGCTCCGGTTTATCACCATCCATGATAACACCTCGCTCTGTTTCCAGCTTCCATGCACCTTGGTTAACGTCCAAAACGATCGTGTTCATACCCAAGTTCATGGCGGCCTTTTGGGTGCTTAAGCGGGTACGTAGGCTTGAGTTGAAAAATATCATCAACAACGTCTTGTTTTTTCCCAGTTCACTAAACTGGAAACGATCTTTCTTGATCTCGAAAGCTTCATTAAGCGCTTGTTTCAAGTCACCTAAATCCTGTACGCAAGTGAAATGTCTCATATCTGTTACAATAATATTTTGTTAAAGGCAAAGATAATGACTACTTGTCAATTATCCTTTAGAAAGACCAAGGAATTGTTTAAGAGATCGTATCCGGAGGTGTTATGGGTAGTTTGAAACTGAAGGTAGAACCTTTCCCTTCCTCCGAGTTCACCCAAATGGTACCTCCCATGGCGGTGACCAGACCTTTACAGATTGAAAGTCCCAATCCGGTACCCGGTTCAAATTCGTTCAATTGTAAGAATCGCTCGAAGATGTGCCCTAGTTTGTCCTTCGGGATGCCGTTGCCTGTATCGGACACGTAAAATTGCACGCTGACCGGATACAACGATTGGTATCCGAAATGAATTTCTCCTTTCTCCGTATATCGGAGGGCGTTAGAAAGTAGTTTTTTCAAGATAAGCATAAGCTTATGTTTATCCGTGTGAAGAGATACGTTTGGAGAATCATCCAAGATTAACCGTACGTTTTCGGATATGCGGGGAGAGGCGTATTCGTATACATCGTGCATGATAGCGAGCGGATTTACATCCTCATATGACCAATTGATCGTATTGGACTCGATTCTGGACATCTCGAGTGTGTCATTGATTAATTCGAGCAAAGCCGTGTTATTTTCTTTAATCATGGAAATATACTGTTCACGCATTTCCGGATCATCTTCCAGTCCTAACATATCGGAGAAGCCGACGATGGCATTTAGCGGAGTCCGGATCTCGTGCGTCATATTTGCCAGAAACGTAGATTTCAATAGGGAAAGATCCTTGGATTTCTGATGATCCGCGATAGCTAGCTCGTCGTTTTCCTTTTCGATAATGCTACCTATAATGACATGTGGGGTGCCGCTTTCATCAATATCCATGCTTTTACCCGATATTTCATACATCTTATAAGTCCCGTCTTGATTCCTCAGGTGGAAGGTGACGTTGTGAGACGATAATTTCTCGTCCCGGATTTTATTGAACAGATAGAAGAAATCCAAACTATCCTCGGGCTTACGTACGGATGATAAAGCCCTGCATATAAACCTGTTTTTATCTAATAGAGTATTGGTCGTGCCGTAGAATTGAAAACAGCGGTTACAATGCTTTTTGTCGCAAGTGGAGAAACGGTCGAAGCTGAATGAGTAAGCGGCTAATTTACCGTCTTCCAACGCTTGCCGCATCAATATCCGGCTCTCGTTCAATTGTCCCATCAATAGTTTATTTTCCCTGTCAGTTTCTTTTTCTCCCTGCTGCGTAAGCCAAAGCGTATACCCGCTAAGCCCCTGTTCATCGGTATAGATGGGTTCTACTTTAAACGTGACGGGCTCTTCGCATATAATTGCGTCACCTTTTCTTAAAGATGACTTCAAGGAATCGGTTAGTACGATGTTATTAAATAGATGTTCTATAATAAAGTCATGCTTATCTGCCAAGGAAAAATGAGCGAACATCGCCTTATTCAAGTCTATCAGATTTCCTTCCGTATCATAGATAGCCCCTCCTAAAGGACAGGAATAGAATGTATTTGAAACTAAAGTATTGAAAATATTTGAATCTATTACTGTTGACATTATTCGTTTAGATTTAAGTGTTGTTCTAGAAGAAAGAGACAGGCGAGTTCCTATATTCTCGTCTGCCCGTCTCCTTCTATGATGTATTTATAAGTCGTTAATTCAGGAAGCGCCATCGGTCCCCGGGCATGTAGCTTTTGGGTACTGATTCCGATCTCCGCCCCGAATCCGAATTGGGCCCCATCAGTAAAGGCGGTAGATACATTTGCGTATACGCAAGCGGCATCTACCAATTGCTGGAAGCGCCGGATAGTTTCCGGATCTTCGCTGATTATGCTTTCGCTATGTTTTGAACTGTACCGGGCGATATGTGATAGAGCCTCGTCTAAAGAGGATACGGTACGGATACTCATTTTGTAATCGAGGAACTCGGTACCGAAACTGTTTTCGTTAGCCTGTTGTAAAAGCGTCTCCGGATAATGTTCGGATAGAGCGGCATAAGCCGGTTCGTCCGCATAAATGATTACGTTGCTGTCCGGAAGCTTTCCACAGATATACGGAAGATCAGATAGACGTTCTCGGTGGATGATTAAGCAATCCAAGGCATTACATACGCTGACCCTCCGTGTCTTTGCGTTATTTACGATCTCACGTCCCTTGCCTTTATCTCCGGAGCGATCAAAATAGGTATGACAGATACCAGCGCCAGTCTCGATCACCGGAACTTTCGCGTGTTCCCGGACGAAGTGAATCAAGGAACTGCTTCCACGAGGAATGATTAAGTCAACCAAGCCGACCGCTCCCAGTAATTCCGCCGTAGCCTCTCGATCCGGAGGTAGTAAAGTGCATACAGCCGGATTTATACCCTGACGCTCTAATACAGAATGGATGATGCGTACCAAGGCTCGGTTAGAGAAGTCCGCATCCGATCCACCCTTTAGCACGCAAACATTACCGCTTCGGAAACATAAGGAAAAAACATCGAAGGTAACATTCGGACGAGCCTCATAGATCACACCGATCACCCCGAAAGGCACGGTTACTTTTCGGATAACCATTCCGTTCGGGCGGGTAGTCTCGCTCAAGACCTTATTTAATGGAGAAGGTAATGTCGATACATTCTCCATATCGGCGGCGATACCTTGTAGCCTTTCCTCTGTCAATTTCAGCCGGTCGTATTTCGGGTTCGCTGGGTCCATACGTTCCAGATCTTGGCGATTCGCGGCGAGTACCTCCTCCGTATGAGTCCGTAGAACCTGCGCTGTCTCCTTTAAGATCCCGATAATCGTTTGATCCGATAGCGTTATCAATTGTTTAGCCGCATCCGATGCCTGTCGCAGCATATCTTTTACATTCATACTTTTTAATCCAAATATAGATAATCATAATGTATAAGCGGTTTTAAATCCCGTTGCCCTATTTGCTTACGTGCTTCCTCGCTGTCATAGGCGGTACAGCCTACGCCGATTTGCACGCCTTCCTCATTCATTATCTTTACGATATCATCTTTTTCGAAATCACCCTCGATGCGGGTTACTCCAACCAATAATACGCTAGTCGCTTTCGGGGCGGTCAATGCCTTCTCGGCTCCTTTATTGATATGTATTTCCCCTTTGGCGAAACCCTCGGAGTGGGCGATCCATTTCTTTACGCTGCTGACGGGTTTCGAGGCCGGAATGAAACGGGTGCAGACCGTGTCGCTATCCACCGCCAATAACATCGGAAGGATATTATCCTTTTTGCCGTTGGCGATGATAACCGCAATACCTTCGTCTGCCACTTTTTGGGCGATATGACATTTCGTCAACATACCTCCGCGTCCAAAGGATGATTTGCTAGTCTGTACATATTCCGACAAATCTGTTTTCCCACATTCGATTTCCCGGATCACGGAACTATCCGGGTCCGACGGATTTCCATTGTAAATCCCGTCTATATTACTGAGAATCACCAAGGCATCCATTCCCATCATCGTAGCGATCAAGCCGGATAACTCATCATTATCCGTGAACATCAGCTCGGTTACGGATATCGTATCATTCTCATTCACGATGGGGATCACCTTGTTTTCAAGCATTACCTCCATGCAATGCTTCTGGTTCAGGTAATGCGTACGACTCCCGAAATTCTCTTTTGTAGTAAGCACTTGCCCGCAAGTCATGCCATGCTCCCGGAATAACTCGTAATACCGGTTGATCAACTTGGCCTGTCCTACCGCCGAATACAGTTGCCGGGCTGATACGGGATCCAGCTTTTTGCCGGCCTTTATCTCGCTTCGTCCGGAAGCCACGGCACCGGAGGAGATCAAGACGATCTCCATACCTTGCCGATGCAAGTCCGCTACTTGGTCAACCAACGCGGACATGCGGGTGATATCTAGCGTCCCATCCTTGCGGGTCAGGACATTACTTCCTATTTTTACAGCGATCCTTTTCAAGAAAGTTATGATTTATTATTTATTATCTTTATCCCGGATCTCTACCCGTCGGATCTTTCCGCTGATTGTTTTCGGCAGTTCGTCCACGAATTCGACAACACGGGGATATTTGTAAGGAGCGGTGACACGTTTCACGTGATTTTGCAATTCTTTGATCAAGGCATCACCCGCTTTATCCTTATAGTCCTTCGCCAATACGATCGTGGCCTTTACTACCTGTCCGCGGATCTCGTCGGGGACACCGGTGATAGCACATTCCACTACCGCCGGGTGAGTCATCAAGGCACTTTCCACCTCGAACGGCCCGATACGATAGCCGGAACTCTTGATCACGTCATCCGCACGGCCAACGAACCATAAGTAACCATCCTCGTCACGCCAAGCCACGTCTCCCGTGTAATACAGGCCATCGTGCCAAGCTTCCCGGGTACGTTCCGCGTCCCGGTAGTATTCCTTGAATAACCCGATAGGCTTACCATTTGTTGTGTGGATCACGATCTGTCCTTGCTCGCCATCCTCCGCACGGCTTCCGTCCGGACGCAATAAATCGACATCGTACTGCGGGTTGGGAACACCCATAGAGCCCGGTTTCGGCTCCATCCACGGGAAAGTGGCGACTGTCAGAGTAGTCTCTGTCTGGCCGAAGCCTTCCATCAATTTAATGCCGGTCAGTTTATAGAACATATCGAATACGGCAGGATTCAAAGCCTCGCCGGCGATCGTGCAATATTGAAGGGATGATAAATCGTATTTAGTCATATCCTCCCGGATCAAGAAACGGAAGATCGTAGGAGGAGCGCAAAGCGAGGTGATCCGGTAATCTTGTATCATCTGCAACATATCCGCAGGCGTGAATTTCTCGTGGTCGTAAACAAATACGGTCGCTCCGGCGATCCATTGCCCATATAGCTTACCCCAAACCGCCTTGCCCCAGCCCGTATCTGCGATCGTCAGGTGAAGGCTGTCCTTATGCAAGTTGTGCCAGAAACTGCCAGTCACGATATGCCCCAGCGGATACGTAAAGTCGTGGGCCACCATCTTGGGGTTTCCGGTCGTACCGGAGGTGAAATACATCAAAGAGATATCGTCATTGCTATTCGGGTGAGACGGGCGGACGAAAGGAGCGGCGTTTTGGATACCCTGTTGGAAATCCTCGAAACCTTCCGGTATTTCCGGCCCTACGGATACGACTCTTTTTACGGTCGGTGAGTCCGGCAAAGCCTCTATGATATGTTTCGTTATCACTTCCTCTCCGGCGCAAACGATCATCTTGATATCGGCGGCATTTGCACGATAAACGATATCTTTCTTGGTCAGTAAGTGTGTAGCCGGTATCACGACAGCCCCTAATTTATGCAATGCGATGATAGAGAACCAGAACTCATAACGGCGTTTGAGTATCAGCATCACCATATCGCCATGTCCGATCCCCAAGGATTGGAAATAAGAAGCCGTCTGGTCCGTATACCGTTTCAAGTCGGCAAACGTAAAATCAATATGCTCTCCATGATCGTTTGTCCAACATAACGCTTTCTTATCCGGTTCTTCCTCAGCCCAAGCGTCTACCACATCATATCCGAAGTTGAAGTTCTCCGGAACCTTGATCTTGAAGTTTTTAATAAAATCCTCTTGCGACTCAAACGTCGTTTTATCTATAAATCTTTCTAACATGCTGTTGATCGTTTATAAAATGACGGCCAAGAAACTGACCTTTTCCCCATCCAGCGCTTTCATACCGTGAGGAAGCTCTGAGTTAAAATAAATACTATCACCTTCTTCTAAGATAAGATCTTTATTGTTGATCTGCAGTAACAGACGTCCTTTTAATACCATATTGTATTCTTGCCCCGGATGGGAATTGAGATACATCGGCTCATCCTCTGGTTTGGGATGTACGGTTACCAAGAAGGGGTCCGCTTTACGTCCGACGAAACCGGCGGCCAATGATTGGTACTTATAGGCTTTCGTACGCTCTACGGCAACACCTTTTCCGTTACGAGTAATAAAGTACGTACTCATTTTAGGCTCGTCGCCAAACATCAACGTGGTTAATTCTACGCCATAAGCCTGTGAGATCTGGTGCAATACGCTAACGGAAATATCAACCGTGCCGCTTTCCAGCAGCAAATATTGCTCAGTCGTGAGGTTGCAGACCTTTGCCATTTCTTCCGGCGTAATCTCCAGTGCATCCCGTAATCCGGCCAGACGCTCCGCGATTTGTTGTATCTGTTCGTTCATTTTGCTGAAGTTATTGTATTATGTCGCTCCAAAGATAGGAATAAAAAGCAAAAAGAAGGTGAAAGCCCTTGTTTTCTTTTCTAATTAACAGGTATGGATAGGATGGTTGAGGATTATAATGGATAGGTACTTCATTTGCTTCCGGATAGAGAATAGTGGTTTATTTACATATGTGAACGATTATCATTTTGAAGTGAACCCTAAAAGTTGGATGAAAACTTTTAGGGTTCACTGCTATGTACACAAGAAACACAACGAATTTATTCGTAACCTGGATTGTTACCAGCTGCTGCCATAAGCGGATTCGTATTCATTTCACCTTGTGGAATCGGGAAAAGAAGATGTTTGGGGACTTCAAACTCGAAATTCGCTTCATCATAATTATAGCCAAAGTCAATAGGTTTCCACGTAGACAGATCGATATAACCGGCAGCATGCCAGCTCCTCAAATCAGTCCAACGAATACCCTCTTCTGCTGCTAATTCAATGAAACGTTCGTTCATAATGCTTTCCATCGTCACATCTGTCAAATCTGCCGGAACGACAGAGACGGAACCATCTTCGGTAGAACGGCGCGCACGTTTTCGAATGTCGTTTACCTGCTGTAATGCTTTGGGCTTATTTCCTGTTTGCAAATAAGCTTCAGCAGCCAATAATTTGATATCGCCGTAACGTATTAGACGAGTGTTGTTGGTAGAGAGAATACCCCAAGTTTGTTCAAACCAGCAGCGTCCCGGTTTTACATATTTCATTAATTGGTAACCATCGAATTTTTCCCAGGGAGCTCCCGGGATATTGACATCTCCATTTACATTTGTTGTATAGTTGGCAAATGTGTTTTCCTTTCTAGGATCGCCTTCTTCGTATGCATTCATTAACTTTTTGGTAGGCCCATATATGCCGGTATTATAGTTTCCCCAATGGCTTGTACTGTAGTGATACATGGCTCCCATTTGTCCGACTCCACCTCCGAAATTGTTGTCAAGCCAAGCATTGTCCTGTTCGGGTGCATGACCTGCTTGGTATTCGAATAACGATTCGGCATTGTTTTCGAATTGATAGTCGAAGTTTTCAGCGAAATGAACTAATTGCCGTGTTTTGATTTTTTCAAAAGCGACGATTGCCTTTTGATAATCATTAGCGTCTCGGTTGTTATACCGCGCACGTAATGTATAGCATTTTACAAGTAATCCGTATGCGCTTTCGTTGAATGCGCGACCTCGTTCGGTCGTCAAATCCCAGTATTCTTCATCAGGAAGTACTGTTGCAGCCCATTCCAGATCTTCGATCGCTTTGTCCAGTAACTGGAATCCTTCGGAAGGTGGCAAGATTGCATCGGAAATGGAATGAATACGTTTGTCTTGTAAAGGTGCCTTTCTGAACAAATCCCATAAACGGTAAAAACACCAAGAACGAAGGAACAATGCTTCCCCTTTGTTAATATCTTGTAATCCGTCTGTTTTATAAACCGTTTGAGACTCAGGCTCTTCTAATTTTTCCAAAATGAAATTACAACGATAGATTGTTTGGTACAGTCGGCTCCATATGATTGATACCTGCCCGTTTGAACTGTTAAGACCGGCAAAGGCGTCCAATGCGCCTCTTCCTGCATCTTGATTGGCAATATCATCTCCTGGCAATAACAGGATTTCATGTATACCGCCACCATCATTTAAAAGTGCGCCGTACATATTTGCCAAAGAGGCATAACAAGCACCGACACCTTCTTGAAGACGTAATTCTGAATCGAAAAATTCGTCTTCCAGTTCGGCTGTCGGCTTTATATCGAGACCGTCAGTACAAGAAGCAAAACTTAATAGGCCGATTGCAACGAGTGAGGTCGCTATTAATTTATGATATGTTTTCATGTCTATTTATTGTTTTATTTGGTTGATGATTAAAATCTGGCATTGATACCAAAGAAGAATGTTTTCGGGGTCGGATATGTATCGTTTTCAGGATCCAATCCGGTGTATGGCGTAATGGTGAAAACATTGGATGCCCCCGCATAAACCCTTACGTTACGGATATGATTGTTACATAGTTTATAGACTGATGCTGGTAACGTATATCCGATTTGTACATTCTGGAGCCTGAAATAAGCGCCGCTTTCAAAGAAGAAGTCTGAATATCTCAAGTTCTGGGCCGGGTCTCCGCCAACCAAACGCGGATATTCATTCTGTTTGTTCTCCGGTGTCCATGCGTTGTATACGATACGTGTTACGTTGTCTCCTTCTGTCGCGAAGAAAGTAGACGCTTTGATGCTGTTGTATTTAACAACGTCACCGACTCCCGTGAACTGCATGCTGATATCGAATCTCTTATATTCCGCGTTCAGATTCAAACCGTAGAAGAACCCCGGAATGGATTTGCCGACATATACCATATCGTATGAGTCAATCTTTCCGTCAGGACCTTCCGAGTAGAACTCGCCTTCTTTTTTAGGCGCACCTCTCAAGTCTTTGAAGTAGAAATCTCCGGCTCCTACTTTGGCATTTTGATAATTAACATCTTCATGCTTGCTTAACCATTCCTTGGCTTCGGCGTCGGATTGGAAGATTCCATCGACTTTGTATGCTTTATGGTAGAACATAGAGTAACCTTCTTCTACGGATCCTCCTGAAGTCGGAATGTGTTTGTAGGTTTCCAATACCTTATTGGCTGTCATTGTTAAGTTACCGCCTATCGAGTAATTGACATTCCCGATTTTCCCTTGCCAGTTTGCGCTGATCTCAAAACCTTGGTTTTGCACTTCTGCGATGTTGGCGACTGGATCTTCTATAACGCCTACGCTGGATGGCAGGTCGATTGTTTGCAGAATGCCGTGTGTCTTTTTGTGATAATATTCGGCAGAAAGTGTCAAGCCCGAAAACATTTGAGCGTCGAAACCGATATTGAACGTTTCTGTCTTTTCCCATGTCAGTTCCCGGTTCGGTATACCGAAAATAGAGGCTCCTTCGTGATACATACCGGATGACGGACGATTGTTTTGGGTCGTATTACCCATTGCGTAATGAGGAGCTTTGGAGATGGCAGACAAATAAGCCATATCTCGTACCTCTTGGTTTCCCAATTGTCCCCAACCGGCACGTAGTTTCAAATCATCCAGCCAATCCTGGTTCTCCAAGAACGCTTCGTTTTTAATACGCCATGCAGCCGATAACGATGGGAATGTTCCCCAACGATTTTCTGGGGCGAAACGAGCGCTTCCGTCATGACGGACCGTTACATCTAAATAGTATTTATAGGCATAGTTGTATCCGATACGAAACAGGAAACCTTGTAACGCCCAACGCATCTGATCCGATTCGAGAGAAGTATAGCCACGATCTCCGCCCAGATTGCGCAAGTAATCTTTTTTGGTTGTCAAATATTCGGTACTTCCGGTCTTGTATTTGGCATCATAATGTTGGTTGGAAAAGTTAAACAATAGATCCAAATTGTGTTTCCCGAAAGAGTTGGCATAGTTAGCCATAAACTCGGATGTGATGTTATTATTATAGGTCTCCACTTCCTTGTAGGAACCCACGGATTTTCCACCTCCTAAAGAACTGGGGTCACCTCCTGAATAGTCGAAGGCATTTGCGTCATAGTCCCTGAATTCGTAACGATTCGTTTGATAACGGTCCATGCTGATGGTCCCTTTCAAAGTCAGTCCTTTCAGTGGGGTCAGTTCTACGTAAAGACTTCCCATGTTTCTCCATGAGTCATATTTGGTATCGTTGGTGTTGGCGGTTCCGAGGACATTGATGCGGGTTCCTTGTCCATATAATTTCTGATTTAAGTAGGTTCCGTCTTCTTGAAGACCACCTACACCGTATGCATATCCATTGTATCCGGGAATACCTTCAGCTTGATAGATGGGTTGCCAAGGAGCGCTTCGTATAACATCCATATAGCTACTGCCGATGCTTCGTCCCGATGCGTTGACGATACGATAATTGATGCCGGTCTTGATCCAATTGTTGATTTTCGTGTTGATCTTGATCGCGCCGGAATAACGTTGGAGGTCGTTTACTAATAAGGTACCTTCTGTTTTGTTATAGCCGACGGAGGCGTAATAGTCTGTATTGTCTGTACCGCCTGATACTTTGGCGGAATAATCTTGTGTCGGGGCATTGCGATTGCGTACTGCTTTTTGCCAATCGTATGTCGGCGAGTTGCCCAAATAGCGCGGATCATTTGGGTCGAAACGTCCGACATTGTCTTCTGCGATATTCAGTTCCGGATTGGACGCATACACCCCTTGTACGAATTTTGTGTATTCAGGTGTTGTCAGCCAGTCCAATTCTTGCGTAATGTTTTGGATACCGAAACGTGCGCTGAAGTCGACAGTCGGTTTGTCTTTACGCCCTTTTTTGGTAGTGATAAGAATAACACCGTTTGCCGCGCGTACACCATAAATAGCTGCGGCGGAAGCATCTTTCAGAACTGAGATTGATTCGATATCATTCGGATCAATCATGGTCATGATATTAAGAGGGCCTCGAACATCACTGATGCGGGCGTTCTCTCCTTCGATACCGGCACCCATTTCTGTCACGGCGATGCCATCAACTACATATAGTGGATCCGATACGCCCCAAGTATTCGTACCACGAATACGAATTGTCGGACGGCTCATCGGGTCGCCAGTTATGCCGGAGACTTGTACACCGCTCATTGTTCCTTGCATGGCATTTTCCGCACTCATGGAGATACTTTTCCCGATGACTTCGGAGCCGACGTTCGAAATAGCGGTTGTAACGTCTCTCTTCGAGCGTGTACCGTAACCGATCACTACGACTTCATCGATGTTTTGGGAATCTTCTTCTAGGGTGATGTTGAAATTTGTTTTGTTGTTGACAGGGAGTGTCAACGTCTTGTATCCTATATAGGAGATTTCCAAGGTTGCGTTTGCCGGCACATTCAACGTGAATTTCCCGTCGATATCACTCATGATACCGGTAGTTGTTCCTTTTACAACAATAGAAGCTCCGATAATAGGCTCTCCTGCATTGTCTTTTACTGTACCCGTAACAGAATGGTTTTGCTGAGTAATAGATGTGCTGGTAAGAGAAGCAGGAAGCGCATGGGCTGAAAATCCTCCCATACATAAAATCAAGCACATGGCTAAACATCCTATTTTGTGCGGATGTGTGTGTTTGTTTTCTTTTTTCATGGTTGCTTAAAATAAAAGTGTTAAAAATCTATTCAAAAGTAAGGAGTCTGTAATTGTTATGGTGTACAGAATTGTTTTTAGTGTTTAGTTTTTAGGTGACCGTTTTAGTTTTTGTGTCAAAATTCTTTATGTTTTAAGTCTCTCTTTGTTTAACGGAAGAACTTGTTAGATTTAGCTGTCGTGAAACATATTAGTCCATAGATTTCGGATCAATCTAAAAGTAGTAGGAAAAACAGGATCGTTCGAATCGGAATGCTTGCGGGAATTAGAGGTCAGGCATTGTTATTGGAGCTTTCTAAAGTCTTATGATTAAAACCTAAAGTGATGGTAAGGCTTCTTGTTTATTTTTGTAGTAAGTTAGACTTTAAAGAGAATAGACTATGATTACACGCAGAAATTTTTTGAAAACATCGGTCGCTGTTTTAGCGACAGGTTTGGCAAATCCGGTAGCTTGGAGCGAGACAACTTTTAGTGGTTCTGTTTTAGGAGCAAATGATAGGATTCACGTAGGACTTATCGGTTGTAAGAATATGGGGTGGTCCAACCTGTCTGATTTCTTGAAACATCCTGAAATTGAATGTGTCGCTTTGTGTGATATCGACCAAAATGTCTTGAAAGAGAGAGCGGCTGAGGTTGAAAAGCTTCAAAACAAGAAACCTAATTTGTTTTCGGATTACAGACGTTTACTTGAAATGAAAGAGTTGGATATTGTGATTATCGGAACTCCCGACCATTGGCATTGCTTGCAGTTTATAGATGCTTGTTCGGCAGGAAAAGACGTTTATGTAGAAAAGCCAATAGCCAATTATATTGCGGAGTGTGATGCGATGGTCGCTGCCGCCAAACGTTACCAGCGGGTGACAACAGTGGGTCAACAGCAGCGCAGCGGTAGCCATTGGAAAACTATGATTGATTATATCAATACAGGGAAATTGGGCCGTATAGCTCGTGTCGATGTATGGGCTAATTTTAATTATGCGGCTTTAGGTAGAAAGCGGCTTGATTCAACTGTTCCTGCCGGTGTTGACTATGAAATGTGGCAGGGACCTGCAAAAAAACGTCCTTTCAATAATCAGCATTTTCATGGTTCATGGCGTATGTTTTGGAACTATGGAGGGGGCTTGATGACTGATTGGGGTGTTCATCTGATTGATATGGTATTGTGGGGAATGAATATCAAGTCGATGCCTAGACGTGTAATGGCTTTTGGTGGAAATTATGCCTTCCCGGATGATTGTCACGAGACATTTGATACACAAAATGTAATTTATGAATTCGATTCGTTTGTCATGAATTGGAGTCATTCCGGTGGTACTCAAACAGGACCTTACAATCGTAACTATGGAATGGCTTTTAAGGGGACGAACGGAACTTTGGTTGCCGACAGGGATAGCTGGGAAATCATTCCTGAATGGAACGATGAGGCCAAACAACCGCGTATCCTCGAATCGATAAAGGTTCGATCGGACTACCGGGATCATATAGATCATGTATTTCGCTTTATTGATTGTGTGAAAACACGTGATTTCGAAACCCCTTGTACGATCGAGAATGGTAGCCTTTGCGCCAAGTATGCCCATTTGGGTAACATCGCGGCTCGTTCGGGCGAAATGTTGGTGTATGATGATCTGAAAAAGAGTTTTATCCAGGGGAAAAATGCCAATGGCTATTTGAAACCGGATTATCGTTCGCCTTGGAAATTTCCATCTTTTTAAATCGACGTTATGGATAGAAGACAATTTATAAAAACGGCAGGGCTTTTGCCGACCGTTTGTTTGTTATCGGAATATGCTTCGGCTGCGAAAAAGGAGGTGGCTGACCAGTTGCTGCGTTTCGGCCTGATTACTGGTAACACTGGAGGAAAATGGTTGGAAGAAAATCCGAGAAAGGCATTGAGGACAATTGCTCGACTCGGCTACAAGGAATTGGAATTTGGTGGAAGTATCGGCGATATGAAGCCTGCCGAACTGAACAAGTTTTTGAAAGATTGCGGGCTGAAAGCGCTTGCTGGAGCCACTTCCATGCAGGCGATGCACGATAAAAAACAACTGTTGAGAGATATCGACACGTGTAAGGAATTAGGACAAGAATATATTGTATGTTACTGGCCGTGGTTGGATGGCGGTGAAAACAAAACATTGGAAGATTGGAAGTTGGTGGCTGAGAATCTGAATAGGGGAGGAAAGATATGTCGGGAAGAGGGATTGAAACTCTTGTACCATAATCACGATATTGAATTCCGTGTAACGGAGGGGCAATTGCCGTTTGATACGTTGGTTCCGGCTTTAGATCCTCAGTTAGTGAATGTGGAACTGGATTTGTATTGGGTCCGGAAAGGAGACCAGCATCCGGAAACTTGTATTAAGAAATATCCGGGTCGTTTCCCTATTTTTCATGTAAAGGATATGGACAATACGGCCGCACGTGATTTTGCCTATGTAGGCGAAGGGTGTATCGATTTCCCTTCGATCTTCAAATTGAATAAGATCGCTGGCGCAAAACATTTTATCGTAGAGCATGACAAACCTGCTGATCCAGAATTATGCATAAGGACAGCGGCTGCTTATTTGTCGGGAATCCGGTTTTGAAGGCTTTGTGCTGAAACACGATAGGTCGCTTGTTCTTTTGTTTGCCGGTCCTATCGCGACTGCCAACTTTGCAAAGGCTTCAGGTTCTCTATCGTGTTTCATATAAATATACTCAATATTGCTCAATCGGCTTAATGGCGCCATACCAATCCGAAGGAGCGTATTTCCATTGCACTCTTTCATCTTTTACTTTAGGTGCTTTTTCCGGAGTCAAGTCGTAGTTCTTCTCATCCCGATATAAGACATTTCCCAAATGGTTGCCTTCTGGTAGGTATTCCACCAAGACAGCGTTGAACTGCCCCGGACGGCTTTGGCGGTTCTTGACCGATTCCACTAAGTTTTCCTTCGCTACGAAATTCTTTTCTTTCAGGCTGTTGGGTATAGTTCCTGCCTTCTCGTTGAATCCGAACTCGTAATCCCAACCTTTGTCGCAAATGTTCCGATAAATGAAAACATCCTTGAAATTCTGGGAGAGAATGTCTATGCTCCCAACACCGCCGCAATAAACATGGGGAGAGCCGCAACGATAAAAGGTGTTGTTATATATATGTATATTCGATCTTAAGTGATTGCCTCCCCACATACCGAAAAGAAAACCGGAAGCTTGCATGTTGGCAATTACATTATGATGGAAGCGAATATTTCTCAATTCCGAATTTTCCCCTTCGACACTGATGACGAACCCCCAGAAACAATCGATCGCTACGTTCTCATATAACTCGATATCTTCCAGCAGGCCAAACCATGCATCTACGTAATAAGCTTGTCGGGGCAATCTTTGGACCGTGTTGTGATGTACCTTTCCATAACGAGAAACTTCTTTGCAGTCAATTCCCTCCTTGAAACAATCATGTACTACATTGTGATCGATCTCGAAATAACGGGAGCCACAAACGGAAATCGCCTCGTGCGGTGCCTCTCCCGGGCGTCTCACTCCTTCTGTTCGATAATCCAGATCGTTGGCTGCGGTTACCCGGCAACGGGTTACCCGGATCGAATCGGCGTACCATAAACCAATCCCAGAATTATAGCTTCTATCCGAAACGCATGCTTCTAAGATGATATGGTGCGTCGGACTGTCTCGGGAAGCGTCGAATGTATGATGATCTCCTCCGCGTAATAAAAAGCCGGCAGCGTATGAATTCCGGACCGTAATACCTATCCACTTGATATAAGCAACATACTCTATCTGTACCACTCCTTCTTCTTTGGAAGAAAATGGAACCTCCATTTTATCTTGCTTAACGGTTTTCAGGAGCGAGCCGTCAATGATCGCCTCCTCTCCTGGCATCGATTGATATACGATCCAAGCATCCGACCTGCCCGAATGAACCGGGCGTACCGGTTCTGTCACTTTATACACTCCGCCTCGTAGTACAACCGTATCGCCAGCTTGCGCTAACGAGCAGGCTTTGTGAATTGTCTGGAAAGGAGCTTCCAGGGTTCCGGCTTGCTTGTCATTCCCTTCCGTAGAAACATAATAGCTACGGGCATTCACGCTGCCGGCCACCATAAACAGTAGCGACATACCTATCCATAAAATCTTACATCTGCACATATTTAAATCTAATTAGTTAAATTCCAATTAAACCTCCCTTCTCGCAATCGTGGGATTTTTATGAGGTAAAGGAACTGATATTCTCATTTGAATGGTGTCAAATTTTAATCTTATGCTGTCAGATCTTTAAATAACACTTTAAGAATTGGCGATGACACTTTAGCTTTTTACTCATCGAAGGCTGATTTTAGCATTTCATAAAGAGTTTGCGTCCAAAAACTAAAGACTCGGAACAAAAACAACAGAACAATATTCTTTTCCCAAAAGCCTACCCCCGATTCCTTTTTAGCTTTGCTTTAAGTAATCATTCTAATTTTATACATTATGGGAAAAGAACAAAAATGTATTAGCTTGCTCCTGCTCTTTCTATCCCTTTCTTTCTATTCGACAGGGAAAGTTGCAACGTATAATTATCCTGACGGCATCCCGCTCTCGGGAGATTATCAGGTATGGGTCAACGAAGTTCCTCAAACTGTCATCCAAGTCCCTGTCCCAGCCTCTTATACGGCCTTTAGCATGGAAGGGAAAGTCCAAGTGAAAATAAAAGCGGCACACGATGTTAAGTGGGCAGAGATCCATCCGGTCAGTAGCGGTATCAAACCGATATTGGAAAATGGATTCATCACCTTTGAAATCTCCCGGCCTTGCAAACTTAGCTTAGAACTGAACGGGCGGATCTCCAGTCCTCTATTCATTTTTGCCAACCCACCAGAGCGGAAACCTGACCGGAATGATCCAAATGTGATCTATTTCGAGGCGGGCAAGATACACACTCCCGGGGTGATCGTCCCTAAATCTGGACAGCATGTGTTCATTGAAGGAGGTGCCTGGGTCAAGGGCGCTATTTCTGCTCGGGAGGTGTGCGATGTAAAGGTTTCTGGCTATGGAATCATGGATGGGACCCAGAACTCTCGGATGGGAGCGGATGAAATGGCGGCCATCTTCACCAAAGACAACGGCTACAAGTCGGAAGGTAAGTACCAACGTTTTATTGAATTTTACGATTCAAAGAATCTGACCATTGAGGATGTGATCTTGCATAACAGTACGACCTGGCAAGTTGTCCCGATTAATTGTGAAAGGGTTGCCATTCGGAACTTGAAATTAATTTCCGATAATCCCAGCGATGACGGTATTGATGTTGTTCGTAGCCGTGACGTGCATATAGAAGATTGTTTCATTCGGGTTAAAGACGATTGTATTGCGGTTAAGGCGCATTTGGACTATCCGGATGATTGTATTGTCGATGGTGTTTTAGCGGAAAAATGTGTCATCTGGAATGCGGCTTGGGGAAATGGCTTGGAAATCGGATTTGAACTGGAATCAAGTGAAGTGAAAAACATTATTTTCCGCGATATTGACGTCCTGCATGTTGAAAGTGGAGCTGTGTTCAGTATCCATAACTCTGACAAGGCAACCGTTAGGAACATCCTGTATGAAGATATCCGTATCGAAGATGCTAGCCATAAGCTGATCGACTTGGCTATCTTCCGCTCCAAATACTGCACGGATGGTTCATCCGATGAGGAGTATCTAATGAAAAACATGCTTTATGGTACTTGGGATAATGTACTGAAAGTCCCAGCTGGAGAGAAAGAGAAGCATGCTAAGTTCAGAGGCCGTATCGAAAACATCCGATTCAAGGATATTCAGGTATTAGCCGGACGTTTCCCGTTCTCGCTTTTCTGTGGATATGATGATAATCATCAAGTAAAGAATGTCACGATCGAAAACCTGCGGATCTACGGGCGACCTGTCTCTGCTCCTGAAGAGTTGAAACTGCGTACCGAATATGCGGAACAGGTAATTTTCAAGTAATCTTCTTGACATGCGGCTAGGCTGTTACGGGTCTTTTTCCCGTCAGCCAAGGAAGGCCAGGTGACCAGCCATTTTCAGAGAAGATATACTTATTTGGCAAAGTAATATATACTGCGTTGGCCAAGTAAGTATATCTTCTTCGGGCAAGTAAGTAGGGGTATTCTGTAAATGCACTAAAAATACTGACTATCCCTAGTTGGATGAGTTGTATGAAATATACTCTTTCGGCGGCATTCCATAAAACTCTCGGAAAGCTTGGCTGAAATATGACGGGGATGAAAAACCTGTCATGTAAGCGATTTCAGAGACCGATAGATCTCCTCTCTTCAATAAGTTCACGGCTATTTGTAAACGTACTTGTTTTATGTAGGAAGCGGGAGAACTTCCTGTCAGTTCTTTGATTTTCCGGTTTAGATGACTACGGCTAAATCCAAGTTCTTGGCAAAGCATATCAACCCCAAAGCCGGTATCGTCAAGGTGTTCTTTGATGATCGTGTCCATTTTTTGTAAAATCGTATTATTACGTGAGATGGTCGATTGGATTGAACTGTTATTCGTATCTTGTTTGTCTTCTGCTATCATCGTAGCTGGCTTATGTACGAAATGGCGGACTAAGGCTTTTAGATATTCGATGTCAAATGGTTTTGTGACATAGGCATCTGCTCCGGATTCAATGCCTTCTATTTGTTGTTGATTGCTCGTTCGTGCGCTAACCAAGATAACAGGAGTGGAACGGAGTGTCTCGTTGTTACGGATTTTTTTGCAAAGCTCGATTCCATCCATTTCAGACATTAGTATGTCGCTTATGATTAAATCCGGTTTCTCTTCCATGCAGATCCGTAACGCATCTTTCCCATTATCTATTTCTATTATCCGGTAATATTCCGATAATTCGTTTGAAATCAAGGATCTGATATCTTTGTTGTCTTCGACAATGAGTATTTTTTGAGAATGAGAACCTTTTTTAGATGTGAGAGGTATGTTCGTTTGGACATGAATAGGTCTATGCGGGGACATAGGGAGAGCGTTATCCTTGTCGATTTCTTCCTCGGCATAAGATTCCTTGTCGATAGGCAAGATGATTGTAAACGTGCTTCCTTTTTCCAATTCGCTTTCAAGATGAATGCTTCCATGGTGAAGTTGGACGATTTTGTTCGTGAGATGCAAGCCTATCCCTGAACTTAGATATTTATTTGTGTTTTTGGGGTTAATCATAAAGAACCGCTCGAAAATCTTTTCTTGCATTTCTTTTGAGATCCCTTTGCCTGTGTCCTCTATGAGGATGAACAGATTCTTTTGTTTCAATAGTCCGATTTTTACACAAACTCTTCCCTGTTCAGTGTATTTGATGGCATTTGAGATTAGGTTGAAAAGAATTTGGGAAATAATGTTTGGATCGATGTATCCGGTTATTTCTTTCTCGGAGACAAATACGAAGTCAAGACCTTTTTCCTCTGCCAGCGAGTTGAAAGATTCCTTTTCGTCTGATATGAATTGAGTGATGTTGGTCTCTTTTACGCATATCCGTTTTTTATGAAATTCAATCGCTCTCAGATCCATGATCTGGTTAACCAGATTGAGCAATCGGTTTGCGTGCTTATACATTCTATTATATGTTGGTAGAAGTGTGGAATCTTTACTTTTCGATATGAGCTTGCTCAAGGGCCCCATGATCAGTGTCAACGGTGTCCGTATTTCATGTGAAATGTCGGTGAAGAATTGAAGTTTCTCTTGTAAGATTTTTTCTTCTCTTCGATTCTTCTCTATTTTGTTCAGATGTCTCCAAATGATCGTAACCGTAATCAGTATAAGCAAAAAATATGCGGATTTCATGTATGGATGTACCCATGGGGATGGAAGCGTGCGAATATTGATTTGTCTTTCCAATCCTTTTTCCCTGTTGTTTCTCCAAGCTCTGACTCGAAGCGTATAGTTCTTGGGAGGCAAGTTCGTATATGTGACAAGTTTGTTCGGGACAGAATGCCATTTTTTATCGAATCCTTCCAGCAAGACTTCGTAGTTGATGTTTTGTGGCAAAGTATATTCTATCGCGGAAAAAGAGATCGAAAAACTGTTTTGTTCGTTATTCAACGTTACATGGTGGGTTTTGTCTAAAGTCGATTTGAGAATAGCGTCTTTCCCGGAGGAAATGGTGACAGGCTTATTATGGATATATAGGTCGTTTAGAGTTAGCTTGAGCGGCTCTGTCGCATAGTCTCCTTTCTTTTCCGGATAAAATGTGGTGAATCCCTGGGTGGTCCCGAATACAAATTCCCCGAAAGGTGACAAGCTGAGTGATTTTTGGTTGCACTCGCTTGTGGCAAGCCCGTTAGCTGTAGTATAGTTATGGAAATTGTTCGTTCCGATTTCCATCATGGATAACCCGTTCCCCGTAGTAATCCAGAGATTTCCATCGTTGTCTTTTTTTATGCTGTGGATAAGGCTGTTCGGTAGCCCTTCTTTTATCCCGTACGATCTGATCGTTGGTTGGTTGCTCTGGGAGGAGATACAGGCCAATCCGTCTTGAGTACCGACCCAAATGTTTCCCAATGCGTCTTCCTCTATGGTATGTACGATTTCATTGGGCAGCTCATCTTTATAGTAATCCATGAATTTTTTGTTCTTCATGTCATAATTGCAAAGCCCTTTGTATGTGCCGATCCAGAGAATGCTGTCTTTGTCAATGAATAAGACGTTGCACCAGTTGTCGATCAGCTGGTTGTTCTCGGTTTGGGCTTCTGATTTTTTGATGTAATCGAAAGTACCGCTTTGAGGATCATAAATGTTTAGTCCTCCTCCGTTTGTGGCTATCCATAGTTTTCCGTCAGCCATTTCCTTGAAGTCGGTTACATGAGGTGAGTTCAACGTTTCTGGAGAATTGCCCGAGAAAATCTTCAAATCGATTGCGTCTTTCCTTCTGTTGAATCTCATTATGCCGCTTAGATAGGTGCCGATCCAAATGTCATGATTGGAATCTTCAAATAGAGAGATAATGATGTTTTTGGAATTGTCTTTCTGATTGTGGAAATATTGAAGAATATGTTTGTCCTTGTCTAAACGGAAAAGTCCTCCTCCGTCTTTCCCGATCCAGATCTCACCGAAAGAATCACAATAGACGGGCACGATGGCTCCTTCCTTTATCGAACCTTCCAAGAATGGATTGAACCGATAATTCTGGAACATTTGTTTTTCGGAAGAAAGGAGCAGAAGGCCCTTTTGGAAAAGACCGACCCAAATATTGTTTTGGCGGTCTTGAAACAAGGCGTGTATGACACTTTCATTGGTATTTATTTCCGGAATGTCAAGCATGATGTCGATGACGGAATCTTGGGCTGAAATGTATTTTTTAAGATTGTTGTAGTAGCTGGATATCCATATATCGCCGTCTTTATCGGTCATGAGCTTTAATATTTCTTTTTCTTTGATTTTGTCCAAGGGTTGAAACTTTTTCGTGTCGTGTGAATAGATGAAAATTCCACCGGTAAGGGTGGCTACCCATACTCTGCCGAGGTTGTCATTGCATAAAGATGAAATCTTGTTTGATCCCAAGCCGCTCCCGTCATGGCTCCGATAATTGGTGAATTTCCCGCATGATGGATCGTATATGCTGATGCCGTCTTCTCCGGAACCGAACCAGATATTCCCTGCCGAATCTTCTAAGATACAATTGATTTGATTACTGCATATTTCGGAATTAGAGGTTTGAAAACATGTAATGTTTTCTATATCGGAATACGTGGCAAATATGCCATATTCCGATATGGAAACCCACAATTGTCCTTTGTCGTCTTCTATGATATCATAGATTTGCGCATTGGAAGAGTTGCTGTTCGCCGGCCTTAATTCGATTTTTTCAAACGTGTCTATGTCCCGATTATACAAGCAGAGTCCTGTCATGGTCGCGACCCAAAGCCTATGTTTCGTGTCTTCTATGATTTTTCTTACATGGTTGTTGGGAAGTGAAGTGCTGTCGTTCGGGATATTTCGATAGGAATGGAAGCTGCTTCCGTCAAAACGGTTGAGTCCGTCTTCTGTGGCAATCCAAATATAGCCTTCGTAATCTTGTTGGATGGCATTTATTCTACTGCTCGATAAACCGCTATTTACATTGAAAAAACGGTATGCTTGACAGAATGTCTCTGTTTGTGTGAAGGTGATCAATAATAGTAGTATTAAAATTCTAAGCATTTTTCTTTGAGTTTTGTAAATACAAAGTTATAAGAAAATTCCAAATTTTTTGTTTGCCGATCTGTTTTTGGAGTTTTATCGTTAATAATAAAGGTCTTGCTATAAGGCTTCTATTTTTGCTCATTGCGCAATGTACTGCTTTGTCCTGATAAAAATAACAGAATGATACCTGCCCTCAAAATGTGTTTCCATATTAGGGAAACTCCGACAGGGTGTTCATAGGTATGAAACATAGAAGGTTTGGTTTTTAGGGTTTGAACAAGTTACGGAATAAAATTGATAGAAGTGGCTTGATTTTGATATAGAATAGTTCAATATCTATTATTTTTTTAGAGCAATTCTTTCATTTTTGTAATATGTTTAATATGAAAAAGAAAAAAGGAATAATGGTGACTCGTAGAGATTTTTTGAAAAAGACAGTAGCTTCTTCTTTATTGGCGACATGTGGTGGGTCCGTTTTGAGTTTAGAATCTTGCCAGATGAAATCTTCAGATTCGCTAAAAAGTGAGGATATAGATATCACTGCCGATACAGCTCCGTTGTGGAAAGGTTTTAATTTATTGAATAAGTTTGATCCGAACTTTCAAACACCTTTTGCGGAGCGTGATTTTGAATTGATTGCCGAGTTAGGATTTAATTTCGTGCGTCTCCCTCTTTCCTATTGGTGCTGGAGCAGTGAAAATGATTGGTTTTCAGTAGATGAAGAGATTCTTAAGGAGATAGATTGTGCCGTGGATTATGCCAAGCAGTACGGATTACACGTGAATTTGAATTTCCATCGTGTTCCCGGTTATTGTATCAATAATCCGGATCCTCGTTCCAATCTTTTTGAAGACGAAGAGCCTTTAAAGGCTTGTGCTTTCCATTGGAAAACATTTGCAGAAAGATATAAGGGGATTGCGAACAAAACAGTAAGTTTTAACTTGATAAATGAAGCTCCTGCAGTCGAAGCCGCCAAATACGACAAGGTGGTTCGTACACTGATAAAAGCTATCAGGGATGTTGATTCGAATCGTCTGATTATTGTAGATGGAAAAGATGTCGGGCGTATTCCTCTTATGACTTTGGCGGACATACCGAACATCATACAGAGTGGCAGAGGATACGACCCGATGCTGATTTCTCATTTTAGAGCTGGTTGGCCGGGAGTCAAACAACTTATGGAGTTCCCGAAGGAAGACTTGGCTTGGCCGATGTCTGTTGGAAATGAGACTTACGATATTGATTATTTACGGAAAAGTTGTGTGACCCCTTGGAAAGAGTGGATCGTTAAAGGGGGGAAAGTGCATATTGGTGAGATGGGGTGTTATAATAAAACTCCTCATAAAGTAACAATGGCTTGGCTGGAAGATTTGTTTACCGTGTTCAAGGAACAGGGATGGGGTTGGTCTTTGTGGAATTTATATGGAGATTTTGGTATTTTGGATAGTGATCGTGAAGATGTTTCTTATGAGAATTTTAAAGGGCATAAGTTGGATCGGAAAATGTTGGAACTCTTGAAAAGAAGTTGATCATGAGAAGAATCAGTTTTATACTATATTTTATATTACCAGCCATGTGTATCATGGCGGGTAATTTTAAGCCATCTAGGCTTAGATGTGAATATTTGTCTAATCCGATATGTATATCTGAAAGACATCCTCAATTCAGTTGGATTGTTAGCAGTGATGATAATGAGGTCTGGCAAAGTAATTATGAACTTTTGATAAGTGATAATCTTTCATCTTTGAGAAAAGGGGAAGGTAATATGTGGAATACAGGGATTGTCAATAGTGATGAATCCATACAGATCACGTATGAGGGAAAGCCATTGAAACCATTTACACGGTATTATTGGAAAGTAAGACTACGTAATCAAGTTGGTAAATGGTCTGATTGGAGCGAGATCGCTTGGTTTGAAACGACTATGTTGGATGAGGCCGATTGGAAAGCCGATTGGATTGGTGATGGGAGTCAGCAGTTTGTTCGAGATGAGGACTTTTATAAAGAGGATCCAATGCCGTTGTTTCGAAAAGAATTTTCAGCCTCTAACGGCATTCGATCCGCACGGCTTTATGTATCAGGATTAGGATATTATGAGGCTTATATGAATGGGAAAAAAGTAGGAGATCATGTCCTTGATCCGGGATGGACAGCTCATAGGGAACAAGTCTTGTATTCTGTGTATGATGTGACCTCTATGGTTGCCAAGGGAAGAAATGTCTTGGCGTTTATGTTGGGAAATGGTTGGTATAATCCGCTTCCGATTAGACTTTTTGGAGCCTATAATTTAAGAGATGTGCAACAAACTGGTCGGCCGGTTGTAAAGGCAGAACTTAGAATTGAAGATAAAAATGGACGTGTCAGCCGTATTTTGACAGATGCAACGTGGAAGGTCTCACCCGGGCCTATTGTTCGAAATAATGTTTATTTAGGTGAAAAGTATGATGCTCGTCTTGAAGTGGAAGGGTGGAATCGGGTTGGTACTCCGAGGGGTACATGGCGTAGTGCTGTAAAAACCCAAGGTCCATCAGGAAGTATGACTCCTCAAATGCAACCACCGGTTAAGATCATAGAAAGAATTTCTCCCTTTTCCGTATGGAAAACCTCTTCCGGAACTTACATGGTAGATATGGGAGTTAATTTTGCCGGAGTTGCTTCGATTAAGGTAAAAGGGGAAAAAGGAAGGGTGATCTCAATGAGATATGGAGAGAACATCCATCCTGATAGTACGTTGAATTGGTTGACGACTACAGCAGGACATATCAAAAGCATGTGGAACATGCAAGGTGGGCCTGGGGCTCCTAAAGATGCTTATCAAGAGGATAAATATGTTTTGAAAGGTATAGGTGAAGAGGTTTATACGCCTAAATTTACATTTCATGGTTTCCGTTATGTGGAGGTATTCAATTATCCCGGAACGTTATCTGCCGATGATATTACGGGAATTCGTTTGTCTGCCGATCTAGAGCGTACAGGCTTTTTTGAATGTTCCGATAGTCTGTATAACCGTTTGCATGAAGTAACATTGCGTACATTTCGAAGTAATGTGTTTAGTGTTCAGTCTGATTGTCCTGGTAGGGAAAAAATGGGATATGGCGGTGATATGGTGGCGACGGCTGAATCATTCATATATAATTTCGATATGGCACAGTTCTATCGTAAAACCGTAAAAGATTTCATTAACGATCAATCTCCAGCGGGAGGAATGCCAGAAATTGCACCTAATACCGGTATTATTATTAATGGCATAGGGGATGGTTCCGGCCCATTGGGGTGGCAGCTAGCGTTCCCTTTTGTTCAAAAACAGTTGTATGACTTTTACGGTGATAAGCGGATTATAGAGCGTTGCTATGATTCTTTTACCAAACAAGTAGAGTTTATCAATAGTAAAACTGTAGATGGTCTTTTTCATTGGGACATCGGTGATCATGTTGCTTTGGATACGAAAGATGATGCCTTTGCAGCCAGTTGCTTCTATTATGAACATATCCGGATCATCGCTTACTTCGCAGAAGTTTTGGGTCGGAAAGAGGATGCGATCCGTTATGAAAAGTTGGCAGAAGATGTTCGGCAACGCATTGTGAAGGTCCATCTTCTTTCCGGAACCGGACGATATGGCAATGGAACACAAGGAACTCAGGCTTTTGGTCTTTATTATAATCTTTCCGAAGAAAATAAGAAAGCTGCTTTTGACTGGTTGGTCAAGGAATATGAGCGGCATGATTGGCATGTGGCTACCGGAATCTTCTCCTGTAAGATGGCATTTGATGTATTTCGGACTTTGGGCAGAAATGATTTGGCCGGCCGTTTAGTGTCTAACATAGATTATCCGGGTTGGGGATATATGTTGGAACAAGGAGCTACAACATTGTGGGAATCTTGGGAGTATCCTGAGAATGGATCTTCTCAGAACCATCCGATGTTCGGATCGACCGAAGAATGGTTTTTCCGTTCTTTGTTGGGTATCAATTCTTTGTCTGATGCTTTCAAGAAGATCGAAATCAAACCTCAGCCTACGAATGATTTGAAATGGGCAAAGGGGAGTTATTCCAGTATAAGAGGGCAAATATCATCCGATTGGTCTATTGAGGATGGATTGATGAGATTGTCGGTTTCTATTCCGGCTAATACGTCTGCTATTGTTTATGTTCCATCGTTAGAAGGGCAGATGGTAGAAACAACATCTTCGTTGTCTCGTTTCCTTTATTGGAAAGATGGCTATTCTGTTTTTGAGGTACCTTCAGGAACGTACACTTTCCGGGTGAAACCTCCTTCACCTCATGATCCTTGATAAGGGCATACATGATATGTCCGGCAATTATAAGCTATTCGGCATTTTTCTTTAGCCATTCTAACCGGCGCTGATCCGGAAGGTGTTTTACCTTGAAATGCTCGAATGTCACATTAAATCCTTTTCCGTCGGGGCAAGCGGCCATAAACCCGACTTGTACGGGGATATTGTCTTGTAGCCAAGCGTTACGCATAAGGGTGTATTCCTTATCATCGAATGAGTAGAAGATCTCCACGGCGTCCAATCTCCGGACGGCTTTTATCCATACATAGGGGATCGCTTTGTCTAAGGTGATAACGCTCCAATCGGAGGTCTTATGCGTAACGACCGCACTTAGGTTATATTTACCATCCACGAATTCTATGCCAGCTTTTATATAATTTTCATGATTGATACGAAGCATTAGGCCGGCTTGATCGAAACGTTGCTTGTAATCACCGGTTATCTTGACTTTTACCTCGAATTCACCCCCATAAGTAGCATAATAAAAAGGAGCGTCATCTACCGTAAACCCGTAATGGGAAATCCTCCAATAGTCGCTTTGGGGAGTGACCTGCATGGAAAGCGACTTATCTTTAATCTCCCATTGCTCCGGCTCGTTGAACCATTGCATCTTATCTAATGATTGCGCCCCGCAAAATTGCAAAGAGGCGACAATAACAAAACTCAGTAATACTAATTTTCTCATTTTACTTCTTATTTCTTATTTTGATTCTTTCTATTTTCGTAAGAGGTTAATGTTATTAACCTTACCTCCGCAAAGGTAACGTGTTATTATAGATCGCGCAATGATTCTGAGATTTTATCTGGGAAGGAAAAGTAAGGGTTAATGTGTTTTTGTCTATTCGTATTTGATGACCTCGACCGGACAGCTTTCGGCAGCCTCTTTAATACCCGCCTCGAAATCATCGAAATTAACTCCTTCGTTTACACGTGAACGATCTGTAACAGTGAATACTTCCGGGCAAATGCCCTCGCATGTACCGCAAGCGATGCAATCCTCCTCAATCCAAACTCTTTTAATTGCCATAATTTTATTCCTTTAAGATGATTAATATGTTAATGTAACAAACAACTTTCGCGGATTGTTTTCGGGAGAGGTCTTTTAGATCATTGTATAGACCGTGAAATGAGCTTATCTTTGGTTGATATATATTAACGTTTATACGCCACTGTTTTAAAATAAATTTGCTACGTTTACAGCAGAAAGTTTCATTGAATAACCATTTAAAAAATCTGAAGTATTATGGATAATGCTATTTTTAGATTTCCTAAACCCATTAATGAGCCGGTAAAAGCGTATGCTCCCGGATCAAGTGAAAAAGCATCCTTAAAGAAAGCGTTAGCGCAGATAAGTTCCGAGGAATGGGATATACCTCTGGTAATTGGCGGAAAAGAGATCCGTACGGGTAATACCGGTAAGGTCGTTATGCCTCATGATCATCATCATGTATTGGCTACTTATCACAAGGCGGGCGAGAAAGAAGTACAAATGGCTATCGACGCCGCCATGAAAGCGCATAAGGAATGGTCAGAACTTCCATGGGTGGAACGTGCGTCTATTATGCTTCGTGTAGCTGAGTTGTTGGCTACGAAATATCGTTATATTCTGAACGCTTCGGTCATGTTGGGACAAAGCAAGAATCCGTTCCAAGCGGAGATCGACGCTCCCTGCGAATTGATCGATTTCTTGCGTTTCAGTACCTTCTACGCTAGTCAAGTATATGCCGATCAACCCTATTCCGAGACGGGTATATTGAATCGTATGGAATACCGAGCCTTGGAAGGTTTCGTGTTCTCGCTCACGCCGTTTAACTTTACGTCGATCGCTTCCAACCTGAATATGGCTCCGGCTATGATGGGTAACGTGGCGGTATGGAAACCGTCTACTACGGCGATCCATTCGAACTATTTCTTGATGAAGGTTTTCCAAGAGGCCGGTTTGCCCGATGGCGTAGTGAATTTCATCCCGGGACAGGGTAGCGTGATCGGTAAGGTGATTACGGGTAGCCGTGATTTGGCAGGATTCCATTTTACAGGCTCTACCTCTACGTTCAATACCTTATGGCGTCAGATCGGAGAGAACTTGGGGCATTATAAATCTTATCCAAAAATCGTAGGCGAGACAGGTGGCAAGAACTTTATCTTCGCTCATCCTTCCGCTCCGGCGTTGGATGTGGCTACCGCTATCGTACGCGGTGCGTTCGAGTATCAAGGGCAGAAGTGCTCGGCGGGTTCTCGGGCCTATATCCCGGCTTCTCTCTGGAAAGAGGTGAAAGATTACGTGGGCGATATGCTGAAAGAGATCAAGATGGGTGACGTGCAGGATTTCACGAACTTTGTCAATGCCGTGATCGATGAGGCTTCGTTCGATAACATCATGAGTTATATCGATTATGCGAAACAGTCTCCGGACGCGGAGGTTCTTTTTGGTGGTAACGGGGACAAATCGGTTGGTTATTTCGTGGAGCCAACGGTTATCCAGACCACGGACCCGATGTTCAAGAGCATGGTAGAGGAAATCTTCGGGCCGGTGATTACGATCTACGTATATGACGACGCTAAATATGAGGAGACTTTGGAACTTTGTGATCGAACTTCTCCGTACGGATTGACGGGTTCTATTTTCGCCCGTGATCGCTATGCGATCGATAAGGCATTCAATACCTTGCGCTATTCGGCCGGTAATTTCTATATCAATGATAAACCGACCGGCGCCGTGATCGCCCAGCAACCGTTCGGCGGTTCCCGTGCGTCCGGAACGAATGACAAGGCCGGTGGCCCGCTGAACTTGATTCGTTGGACGAATCCTCGTTGTATCAAGGAATGTTTGGTTCCTCCGACGAGCTACGGGTATCCGTTCTTAGGTGAGAAATAATTGTCATAATTAAGAAATACCAACTGATTGTGGGGGAGACGGGGCGTGCCCCGTCTCTACGCTATGACGTTACCTTTATCTACATACAATATGTTAGACTTTAACAATACCGAGATCGCTTTCTCGTCGAAGTCGCGGGGAGAACTACAAAATGCTTACTGGCTTTTTAATACGATAAAATATCCTTGGTTGGTAAAATGCGCTAAAGTAGCCACGAGTATAGCCTTGAAAATACATTTCCCGCTGGCTTGGGCGGTGAAGCCTACCTTATATAAACAGTTCGTTGGGGGAGAAACTTTACAAGACTGTTCCGCAGCCATCAACCACTTGATGAAATACAACGTGAAATCGACGCTCGATTATTCGGCGGAGAGCGAGCAGACCCCGGAGGGCATACAGGCGACTTTCGAGGAAACCTTGCGCTCGATAGATTTTGCGAAAGGAAATACGAATCTGGCCTATGCCGTATTCAAACCATCCACGATCACGACCGATGAGTTACTGGCCAAAGCTTCCGAGAAACGGGAAGAGCTTACGATAGACGATGTCCGGCATTTCCGCGAGTTCCGCGAGCGTTTTATGGCGCTTTGCCAACGGGCTTACGATAACGACGTACGTATTTTAGTGGATGCGGAGGATTATTGTTTCCAAGATGCCATTGATGCGTTGACCGATGAGGCGATGCGTAAGTTCAACAAGAAACGTGCGATCGTATTCGCTACCTTGCAAATGTATCGTCATGACCGGATGCCTTATCTGCGTCGTATCTACGATGACGCCGTGGCGAAAGGTTATATTGCGGGCGTGAAATTCGTGCGCGGGGCTTATATGGAAGCGGAGCGTGCCCGTGCGGCGGCGTTGGATTATCCCGATCCGATTTGTAAAGATAAGCAGGCCACGGACGAGAATTATGATGCGGCGGTCCGTTTCACCATGGATCATTTAGATCGTTTTGAGATGTTTATGGGAACTCATAATGAGGAGAGTAATTATAAGTTGGCGAAATTGATGGACGAGAAGGGGATCGCCCGCGATGACTCCCGTGTTTTCTTTGCGCAGCTATTGGGAATGAGTGATAATATTTCCTTCAATTTAGCCCATGCGGGATATAACGTAACCAAATACGTACCGTACGCCTCGGTAAGGGATGTACTGCCGTATTTGATCCGGCGTGCGGAAGAGAATACTTCTGTCGCGGGGCAGACCAGCCGGGAACTCCGGATGTTGGAGATGGAAATGACTAGGCGGAAAGAACATAAACCTGCCGAGGGCAGGTAAAGTAGTTTGCCAGCATATTTCGGGGCGTATTGGTGCTGGCAAACTACTTTGTCTGCCTATTTTTATTTACTGGCCTTCAGTCCCCGGATCACGGAAGAGGTAAAACCGGAAAGTTCCATCTCATTTAGACCCTTGATCGTGATTCCGCCCGGAGTCGTTACCTTATCGATTTCCATCTCCGGGTTACTTTTGTTCTCGAGCAATAAATCAACGGCGCCTTTCACGGTATGCACCACGATCTCTTGCGCTTGTTTCGGATAGAAACCCAATTCCACGCCGCCTTCTATCGCCGCGCGGATATAACGCAAGGCGAAAGCGATGCCGCTGGAAGCCAATGCTGTTCCTGCGCCCATCAACCGTTCTTCTACCAACATGGCGTTGCCAAGCTCGTTGAAGATATGGATGATTAGATCCGTTTGCTCCTTGGAGGCGTTGCGGGCGGAAACGAAAGTCATGCTGCTCATCACCTCGATAGCCGTGTTGGGCATGATCCGGAAGATCGTGGGAGTAGCCAGACAATCGAAGTCTGTATTCTTGGTCAAATAAGTATTCAACAGGTCGAAAGTCACGCCAGCCGCTACGGATACGATGATTTGTTTCTCGAAGTCGAGCACCGACTTAATCTCATCTATAATCATTTCTACACGCCAAGGTTTAACGGCGATTATAATGATATCAGCGTTTCGTGCCGCTTCCACGTTATCATGGGTCAAGATAAAGTCCGGATCGATCTTTCTCATCTTCTCCAAGGTCTCGTCCGATTGGGCGGTACAAGTGATATCAGAGGCTTTGAACATGGTTCCTTTCGCTAAACCTCGGGCGATCGCTCCACCGATATTACCCGAACCGATAATAGATATTCTCATTTTGCAGATAATTAGTTATATATTATGTTTCCTGAGGAGGCAAACTTAGATAAAATATCTCAAATACGTACGACTTTGTAGAGTTAGCTACGGATAAAAAACTTACATTTGCGGTCGATACGGACTTAATACTAATATAAATATATAAAATTACATGAAAAAGACAATTCTAGTTTCAAGCATGCTATTCGCTCTGACTATGTCCGCTACGATCCAAGCGCAAGACACGGAGAAGAAGGAGAGTGAGGAGGGATTCGTGTTCACGACCGTGAAAGAGAACCCCATTACATCTGTTAAGAACCAAAATCGTGCGGGTACGTGCTGGTGCTACTCCTCGTACTCTTTCTTGGAGTCGGAGTTGCTTCGTATGGGAAAGGGCGAGTATGACTTATCCGAGATGTTTACGGTATATAACACCTATCTGGATCGTGCCGACGCTGCTGTGCGTACGCATGGGGATGTTTCGTTCTCGCAAGGTGGATCTTTCTATGATGCGCTTTATGGAATGGAAACATTCGGCTTGGTTCCGGAAGAGGAGATGCGCCCGGGCGTGATGTATGCCGATACGTTGAGTAACCATACCGAGCTTTCCGCCTTGACGGACGCTATGGTGGCCGCTATCGCCAAGGGAAAGTTACGCAAATTGCAGTCTGATGAGAATAACGCCATGTTATGGAAGAAGGCGGTCGCTGCGGTACATCAGATCTACTTGGGAGTTCCTCCTGAGAAATTCACGTATAAAGGGAAGGAATATACACCGAAATCTTTCTTCGAGTCTACAGGTTTGAAGGCTTCGGATTATGTATCATTGACTTCTTATACGCATCATCCGTTCTATACCCAGTTCCCGCTAGAGATTCAGGATAACTGGCGTCACGGTATGTCGTATAACTTGCCGCTGGATGAGTTTATGGAGGTCTTTGATAACGCAATTAATACGGGGTATACGATCGCTTGGGGTTCCGACGTGAGCGAATCTGGTTTTACTCGTGACGGAGTGGCCGTTATGCCTGATGATGAGAAGGTACAGGAGTTGAGCGGTTCCGATATGGCTCATTGGTTGAAATTGAAACCGGAGGAAAAGAAGCTGAACACAAAACCGCAACCTCAGAAATGGTGTACGCAAGCAGAGCGCCAGTTGGCTTATGATAATTATGAGACGACCGACGACCATGGTATGCAGATCTACGGTATCGCCAAAGATCAAGAAGGTAACGAGTATTATATGGTGAAGAACTCGTGGGGAACCAACAACAAGTATAACGGTATTTGGTATGCTTCCAAAGCATTTGTCCGTTATAAGACCATGAATATCGTGGTTCATAAAGATGCCCTGCCTAAAGCGATCAAAGCCAAGTTAGGTATCAAATAATCGGTCCGCTAAGGATGGTTTAAATAAAAACTAAACCCCGATAGCTTCCGGCGATCCGGTAAGACTATCGGGGTGATCTATATATACAAAGATGTGCTGCCTATATTATTGAACAAGTTTTAGTGTGTAGTTAAGATCTGCCGTCGCTTTTTGCAACGCGTCGTTCATCAAGGTCAAGTTATCCCCTTCTACTAGGAAATAAATGACGGGTTCGCCATCACTAGGAATCAACTCATAGATTACCGCGCTAGCGTCATCGGGAGCTCCGTGCTTTACTTTTTGTTTACCGGTTGTAATGGCTTTCTGAGGAGCTTTCTTCGCCGCTCCGGTGCTTGAGGCTACTGCTTCCGGTACGGTATAAAGAGCATCCAACTCGAATACGCCTTCCTCGTCTGCGTTATCTTGTTGATAATACAAGGTTAAGTCATAATCTATATTCACGCTATCCGGAGAAGTCAGGGTTCCCTTATACTTTTTTTGGATAACCGGTCCCTTTTTAGGATCAGCCTTCAAGGAATCTCTCATATTCACGGGTTTTGCCGGTTGAGTCGCCTTAACAGAATGGATCAGTGGCAGAGACGGAGCGTCCGGAGCCGCCGACATTATGGCGAATTCTTCTTCCTCTACTTCTACGGGTACATCCTTTTGGGCTTGTTTCCCGCTACATGCGGCCAAAAATGCCATAGCCGCTACTGCGATAAAATACTTTTTCATTACCATTATTTATTTTATTAGTGACGTTTGGACATATAACATAAAATCCCCCACGATTTGTTTCGTGAGGGATCATTTTTAACTATTTACCGTGAAATATTTATTTCTTTGAAGGCTCTACCCTGTCATCCGGATAGGGAGAGGCCGGGATCGTGGAAGCGCTTCCGTCTCGTCCGGCGAAATAGTGCGGTGACATGATCTCTACGCCAGCCTCATTGAATACGTCCTGTATGTTTTGATGCAGGTCGGAATAGATATCCCCGAGTTTATCGGCGTCCTTTATATAAGCGTTGATTTGATAACAGGGATAGTAATCGCTTAGTTCGGTCTCCAATACGAAAGGCTTCGGCTCTGGCAATACCCCGGTGGTCTGGCGGGCGGCATTGATCAATAATTGATGAACTTGCCGCCAAGGTACGTCGTAGCCGATCGTAACCGTGCTGTGGATGATTAATCCGTATTGCCGTGCGGATACGCTATAATTTGTTGTATGGGAGGACATGATAAAGGAGTTCGGAATGGTCACTACCTCATTCTTAGGGGTACGTAAACGGGTGACAAACGGAGTCTTCTCGATCACGTTGCCAGTCGTCTCGTTTAGTTGGATACGGTCACCCAATTTAAAGGGCCTCATATAAGTAATGACCAGCCCGGCGATGATATTTCCGATCACCGTACTGGAACCTAACGATATAATCAAACCGACAAATACGGATATGCCTTGAAATACCCCCGAGTCCGATCCCGGCAGATAAGGATAGATCATGGCGATCATAAAGGCGTATAGCAGGAAACGGATGATATTAAACGTCGGTTGCGCCCAATCCGGGTAAAAACCTGATATTTTCAGGTTCTCGCTCTCTATCTCGTTGGCTATGTATTGGATTCCTTTTACGATGTATTTGATACAGTAATAGATCACCAAGATGATAAACAAGTTCGGAATATAGGAAGCTACCGATTTAAAGATCATCTTTACCGGCTCCAACAAATAGGAGAATATCTTCAAGGCTAGATCTTCTGTTTGCGGGAAGATAGCGAAAAGGATCGGTACACTGATGGTTAATTGGATTAGTAACACGATCCATCGTATTACGTTGGTGAAAAACATCAATACACGTCCTTGGCGATGTGTGTTGAGAAATTCATAATCCCGGATGGTAATAGATCTGAGTCGGTTCTGCTTTAACCAGATAATTTTCCTGCGTAGTTTCTTAAACAGATAGTTGGTCAGCTTAAACAGGAAATATTGGATGATAATTACGAGAATGAACAATAATACCCGTTTCGCTATCTGCAAGATACTATGTTGCTCCCTTAGCTCTTGTATCTTGTTTTGGATAATCGGTTGATATTGTTCTGCGAGGGCTATACGACTGAGATTTTGCCATAGGGCATCTTGATCGGTGATACTTAGGATAACCTTATCTCCGTACATGATATCCGTTACGTATTCGCTGTCATAGATATAGATGGAATCCTTCTTCAAGGAATGCGAGGTCCCGATCTTTACCATGATATTGAGGATGTCCTCAGCCCGGTCAACCGGGGTGCGGCCTCCGCGCTTGGCGTAAAGGTGAAATAAGGTATCCCCCTCTACGACTACAGGTACGCCGGGAGTCAGTGCCCGAAGGGAATCGATACGGTTTCGTTGCTCGGCCCTTTTTAGGGAGTCGGCGGTAGCGTTGCTGTTTTTCGTGCTTTCCAGCTCGTCTTTCAGTAAGATCTCGTTTAGTTTCATCTCTTGCAACTGGAGGGCTAGCTCCTGCATCTTGATGGAATCCTGCCGATGCTGCTCATCGAGCGAAAGCGTATCGGTTGGGGTAACTGGTTCCTCCGGATCATTGCCTAATGTCGTAGACAATAGTTCTTCGGCCTTTTCCCTTAATTGGGCGTTGGACACCGTTGGCAGGAAACTGATTCCTGCCAAGATCACTAATCGCAATAAAAATTGTTTCATTGAATCGTGGATTAACTATTTACCACCGGCCGGAAGATGCTCCAGCCAGTATTTAGCCATTGTCTTACGTAGGTGAAGAGTCGTTCCTTCCCTTTCGTTGATGCTATGGCTACGCATCGGGTAACTGATTTGCGTAAACATCTTTCCGTTCTTGATCAACTTGTTCACCAGCATCTCGCAATTTTGGTAATGCACGTTATCATCTCCCGTACCATGAATAAGCAGCAGATTACCTTCCAGTCCCTCGGCATAGGTAATCGGGGAACCTTTGCGGTAGCCTTCCGGATTGTTCTGCGGAGTATTCATGTAACGTTCTTGGTAGATCGTGTCGTATAGGCGCTGGTCAGCGACAAAAGCGATCGCTATACCGGTATGGAATACTTTCGGATAACGGAACATGCAGTTCAAGGTTTGACTGCCGCCGCCGCTCCATCCGGTAATGCCGATCCGGCTGGCATCGATAAACGGATATTGACGGGCCATATCTAAAATACCTCTGCTTTGATCCTCGGAGGAGAAAGTGCCCACTTCCCCGTAAATACATTTACGCCATTCACGCCCACGAGGAGTATTCGCGCCCCGGTTCTCTATACTCACCACGATATAGCCTTGGTTCGCCATATATTGTTGCCATAAATCTCCGTTACCCCATACATCTTGTACGGTGGCGCTCGCCGGCTCGCCGTATACCTCTATGATAACCGGGTATTTCTTGGATGCGTCGAAATCGACAGGTTTTATCATCCATGCGTCCAAGGTTAGATTGCCGGACTTGACCTTGATAAATTGTTTCGGGTTTAATCCTAAGGCGGCGTATTGATCCTTGGCTTGGGCATTATCCTCAAGCATGCGTACGGATTGATGTTTCGGGAAAGAAACCATGTCGATAACGGATGGGGTAGAGGCGTTACTATACGTATGTATAGCCCATTTGCCGGTGGGTGACATGTTGTAGCGGTGCTGTCCGGATTGTTCCATGGGGCTTACACGCTCCACTTCTCCATTGCCGAATGCTTTAGCCCGGTACAAGTAGCGTTGGGTGAAATTGTCCGGGGAGGCTATGAAATAGACCCAGCCCTTTTGTAGATCGGTCCCGACCGGCGAGATATAATCAAAATCACCTTTGGTGATGGGTTGTATCTCTTTTCCGTCACGGCTTATCCGGTATAAATGCCGCCAGCCACTACGCTCGCTTTCCCATGTGAAATAGTGGTTGTCCTTTAACCATTGTATGTTATCATTCGTGTCCAGCCATGCGGCATCCGTATCGGTGAAGATATTATTCAGCGAGTTATCGGATATCTTGGCGATCCATACCTTATTTGTATTCTGCGGGCGGTTTAGTTGCTGTATGAACAACTCGTCGCTTTCGGGGATGAATTCCATACGGGGCAGGTAGTTGTTCCGGGGATCTCCGGGTATGGCGATCCAAGTGGTGTTCCCGCCGGTAGAGGAAACGTAGCCTACTTTTACGGCTGAATTGGTGGTTCCTGCCTTGGGGTATGGGAAATGAATTACCTTTGCGTAGATGGAGTCTACATTATTAATAATGTCGAACACTCCCGTTCCTTTCGTATCGCTTTGCCAATAGGCGATATGCTTTCCGTCCGGGCTCCAGCGGAAACCATCCCGGCAACTGAACTCCTCCTCATATACCCAATCGAAGGTTCCGTTGACAATCGTATCGCTTCCGTCTTTTGTTAGCTGCGTGATTTTCCCGGAGTCTATATCTTCTACATATATATTATTGTTGGAAACGTAGGCTACACGTGTGCCATCCGGAGAGAATTTAGCGAACATCATGGAGGATTCCGGCATTCCTTTTCCCAATTGACGTAAAGTGCCGTCCTTTAGGCTTAATACCCAATAGTCACCCCGGGTATCATAACGCCATACCCGTTGGGTATTGTTATAAATCAAGACTTTCTCATTATCCGCACTCCAAGAGATGCTACGTACGGGGATAGGCTTTCCGGTAGATTTGTCCGTCAATAGGGATGAGGGGATAATGACTTCACGGGAGTTATCTTTCGCTCGATAGGCGACGATATCCGTGCCTCCGGTTTGCTTATTATTTTCCAAGCAGCTATAACGTTCACCGTCTTTTAGCCAAGTCATGCTTCCGATGCCTTTCGTTTGTATGACGTTACCGGCAACGATATCCTCAAGATTCAACGCTTTTTGTGCCATGCTTATACCTCCCGACAGAAGGCTGATCGTGGCGATCGCTATTAATTTATTTAGTTTCATGTTGTATTAGTTGGTTACTACTATATTTATGCAAAGAACGGAAAGTTAGTTGATATAACAAAATGGATTTGTATATTCGCGCCTCGGAAATCAAGAATAATCATAATTTAATTTTATATAGAAATCGGAATGAAAGCACTTTCAATGTATGTATGGTCACTTTTAGTGATCATGATGATGGGATTTACTTCTTGTGGGGATGATGATGAGCTTCAATTCTCGGAAGAACAATTGGCTTATATCAACAAAAACAAGGAATACATCTGGGAAAAGAAAACAGAGAAAGATGAGAAGGGTGAATTAAGATATAAGCAAGTTGTTCTAGGGGGTGATACCGCCTTATACCGGATCATTCGGAAAGAGAATGAATGGACAACGACACCCACGATGACTTCCGTGGTCTATTTGCTAGGTCTGGAAGGGAAGTTTATAGATGGACAGGTCTTTCAAAACAAGTTGGAGGAATCTAATTTTCCTATGAACAATATTATCCCGGGCTTAAGTGGTATCTTATTGAATATCCATCTGGATGAGACTGTGGAGGCTATTATCCCGGCTTCGTTAGGTTATGGATATAGAGATGATCGAGGTATCCCCGGAGGTTCTACTTTAATCTTTACTTTTACCTTGGATAAGGTCGAATGAATATTATCAGACTAAAGGCACATTCGGTTTGATCTGATTTTTATCTTCACAAGATTTGGCACGGTTACTTAATTCCGCCAACGGGTTAATAGTATAAGCAGGTGTGGTGTAATTGCTTTATTTTAAATATGCATACGATTTATTCGTAAATATTCGATAGTTCCGTTGCTTATCTTCTTTTTTCTTTTTAATTTGGCGGATTATAAACATAATCTTGATATTATGAAGACTGCCATTGTTCCTTTCTTGTTGCTTCTGAATGTTCTTGTCGCTGTAAATGCACAGACTAAGGATTCTGTTATCTTGGTGAAAGATAGTATTACGGTAAAATTGCCGGATGTCTACGTTACTTCCGAGCGTCCTTTGGTTACGGTTACGGACGATGCCTTATCTTTCGACGTGCCTAACTTGATCATGGCCAAACCGGTGAATACTGCATTTGATATTTTAGGAGAGATTCCCGGATTGGTGAAAGAAGGGGACAACGTTAGTATCATCGGCGTCCCTACTACGAACATTATTATTAACGGACGTAGAAGCTCAATGTCATTGTCCCAGATTGTAGAGCTTCTGAAATCTACCTCGGCCAGCAAAGTAAAGAGTATAGAGCTTTTGTATAGCTCTCCTCCAAAATATGGCGTAAAAGGAGGTAGTATAAATATCATTATGGAGAAGAAAGTGAATGAGGATTTAAGTGCCGATATCTCTTTGACCGGAAAGCAAGCTTTCTACTTCTCGCCAACCGGGTTAGTGAATTTATCTTACTCCAAAAAGAAATATAGTCTGGATCTATCTTATTCCGCTAATTATAACCATTCCCGTTCAACCGAGGATATGAACGCCTATCCCATCGTGAAGGATCGTCCTTATGAGATCCTGCAAGAAAATATGGCGGTAGGTCGTTCCATGAACCATACGATTGGGGCAAGTGCCAGTTGGTTTATGGATAAGGGGCGTGAGGTGGATATTTCTTATTATGCCAAGATAACGGATTCTAATTCTAAACGATATTCGAACACTCTATTTGTGGGTATTGAGAATGCGGAAAGTAATAATAAGTTATCGGGCCCGAAGAATCTTCAAAATGTACGGTTGAATTATGCACATTCCAAGAACTTGAACGCAGGGGTGGATTATACCTATTATAAGGATCGCAGGGATCAATATATGATCTCGGATTATCCCGATACGAAACAAGAGGTGGAGGCTACCTCCCGGCAAAATATCCATTTGGCGAATGTATTCGTTAACTACGAACGGGTATTTGGAAAAGGATGGAAAATTAACGCGGGCACGAATGTGCAGTTATCCTTTACGGATAATAGCTCCTTTACCTACCAAGATAAACAGGAGGATCTGTCAGCTACGTTTGCCCAAAAAGAAAAAGAGTATACGGCGGGATTGTATGCCGGTTTCTCTAAGCGTTTTGGCAAGAAACTGGTGTTGAGCGCTTCTCTTTCGGCGGAGTATAATAAGGCGGTGATTGATTCGGCGGGCCGGAAATGGACCTTATGGTCTGGGGTAAATCTCTATCCACAATTGAACTTGAGTTATACGATCGATCCATCGAATATGCTTCAAGTCAATTTCTCCAGCGATAAGAAGTATCCGGCGTATTGGGCCATGAGCTCGAATGTTTCTTATTTGAATGTGTATAGTCAGGTACGGGGAAATCCTTATTTGGAACCGGAACGTATTTATATGGCTAGGGCTAATTATATCTTGAAAAAGAAATATGTTTTTGGACTATTCGCCAATCATCATGTGAATTATATTCGCCAATTGTATTATCAAGATACGAAAGCGTTGAGAGCCTATTACCAATCGGTTAATTTCGATAAGCATAATACTTTCGGGGCGATGGCGGTAATCCCGTTTCGGATCGGTGGGATGGTTAGCTCACGGTTCGTGGCATCGGGCTTCTTGATTCAAGATGAGGGAGTGTTTATCGATATTTCGTTTGATCGGAAAAAGTTGTTCGGGCAGTTGATGTTGTTCAATACGTTTACTTTATCAAGGAAAAAGAACTTATCGTTAGAAGTTAACGCTCGCTATAGTGCGCCTTCGGTACAAGGTATCTATGATGTGGATGGTAATTATAATGTATCGGCGGGTCTTGTCTGGAATCCGATACCGAAAAAGTTAAGTGTAATGCTGCGAGGTGAGGATTTGTTAAAGGGCTTACGTGCGAAAACGCATATTGATTATCCCAGCCAGAAGAGTGATATGACGATCTATTCGGATACTCGTTCTGTATCGCTCACCTTAAAGTATACATTGGGCAAGATGAACCGGAAGAATAAGAAAGAGATCGATTCTTCACGGTTTGGCCAATAATGTTCTTATGGAATCCATTCGATAACGCCTGTGACTGGATGTTGTTTTTTCCAGTCCTCTAATTCCGCATACGTACGCACGTCGTCTTGAATGACTGCTTGGTAATATTCCACGCCCATGATTTTCGCTGTATCCGGTGTCTCATATTTCAGTTTTAAGATGGCCTGCCGGGTCTCGTCAGTCAGTACGGCGGTTATACGTTCGGCCATTTTCTCGAAATAACCGTCATAACGGGAACCTTTTACGATATGGATCATATCAATTTGCCAGAGTTCGTTATCCGGATCTTGGAACCATGCGTGCCATTCTACACATCGTTCTTCCGTATCGAGCGAGTTTCCGTATTCGATTCGTTTAATGAGCGGGTTCTCCGCTAGCCGGGCCATCGCTTGGAAGCTGTCGGATATACGGAAGGGAGAGGTGTAAATATGGAAGTCGATATCCTTATGTTTCATGAGTAGTCCCATATTTAAGGAGCCTACTAAGTTTATTTCCGCCCCGACAGATTTCCAGATATTTATAATGTCGGTTTGCCGGATCACTTCCCAAGCTCTTTCTTGGTTTCTTTTCGCTAATTCTAATAGATGTTCCATGATTTAAATAATTTGGGATGCGAAGTTAAAAAACGAAATGGAATAAGGAAATAGCTATTTATAGCTAGGTTGATATATTATATAGGTGTACTATTTTCAGTTGTAGAGACGGAGCGTGTCCCGTCTCTACAAGTTGTACAATATATATTTATCTTTTGGATAACCTGAATAACTCACCGATCCATAAAACTAGAGAGGAAGATCCGATAATAATCGCCCAATCTCTCAAGGACAAAGGTATTACGCTAAACATCTCGCCTCCAAAAGTGACGATCAGGTATTGACCGATCAAAATCAGTAATGCAACTAGCAAGAAGCTTTTACTATCCTTTAAATTGGCAAAAGCGGAACGTCCTTCCATAAATGCCTTTGCGTTAAACATATTCCAGAACTGTAGCATCACGAAGAAGCTGAAGAACCACGATAAATCGTGCGGCGTTAAACCGTCTTGCGCATGGAAATAGAACAACAAGCCCATCAAGATTACGACAAAAGCGAATCCGACGCCGAAAATATTATAGGCCATCGGACGGGTAATGATGAAGTCGCCATCCTTACCGCTCCGGCGAGGTTTATCTTTCATCACTCGCTCATTCGGTGGGAGAGAGGCCAATGCCCCGGCAGCGAATGTATCCATGATCAAGTTTACCCATAACATCTGCGTGATAGTCAAAGGAGATTCCGTACCTAATAAAGAACCCAATAGCACGATCAAACAAGCGGCTACATTGATGGTCAATTGGAATAACAGGAATTTCTGGATATTTCGGTACAAGGAACGTCCCCACATCACCGCACGGGTAATGCTACTGAACGAGTTATCGATAATCGTAATGTCGCTGGCTTCCTTGGCAACGGAAGTACCGTCTCCCATAGAGAGGCCTACTTGTGCCGCTTTCAAGGCGGGGGCATCGTTTGTCCCGTCGCCGGTAACCGCTACCACGGCGCCTTTCTGCTGTAATAATTGTACCAAACGCTGTTTGTCCGTAGGACGGGCACGGCACATGATCTTCAAGTCTAAGACACGATCCAAGGCCTCTTGATCGCTAAGCGCCTCGAATGCGGGACCCGTGATAATGTTCCGGTCGGTATCATTCGCTTTCCACGTACCGATCTGTCGTCCGATTTCTTTAGCAGTACCCGGTGTATCTCCGGTGACGATCTTCACGTCGATACCTGCGTCCAAGCAACTTTGAACAGCGGGGGGCACATCCGCACGTACCGGATCGGAGATAGCGACGATACCTAGGTACGTTAAATCCGTATCATGTAAACGACCCTCAACGAAGAAGGTCTCATCCATTCCATCCTCAATTATCTGGTAAGCGAAGCCAAGCGTACGCATCGCTTGGTTCTGGTAATCCAATAATTGTTTTTCGATGCCGGCTTTACATTCCGCCACCGGTTTGTAAGTTCCGTCTATCGCCACCCGGTTACTGTTGGCCAGTACGATTTCGGGAGCACCTTTCACGTAAAGTACCTTCTTGCCGAGTAACGGTGATTGTACGATTGTAGCCATATATTTCCGTTCCGTAGAGAAGGTCAATTGATCTAGGATCGTGGCGTTCTCTCTTAATTCCAGATAATTTTGGTGTTGTCCGTTCAACCAGAGTAAAAGGGCGGCCTCCGTCGGGTTTCCAAGGGTTTTTACCTTTTCTTCCGAGAAATCGAGGAATGCCGTGGAGTTCGTGGAGATACCTTCTTTGATCAGGTTACTTAACTCATCCTCCCCAAGCTTTTGGTCTTTCAGGTTGTAGAAATTCGTTTGGTAGACTTGCATTTGGTTCTGCGTCAACGTTCCGGTCTTGTCCGTACAAATTACGGTAGTCGCTCCCATGGTCTCACAGGCGTGCATTTTGCGGACAAGATTATTCGTCTTCAACATACGGTTCATGCTGAGGGCCAAACTTAACGTGACACTCATCGGTAATCCTTCCGGAACGGATACCACGATCAACGTAACCGCTACCATAAAGTAGTTGAGGATATGGGCGATGATGTCCATCGCCGGCATCCCGGGGAAGCTATCCGATAAAAGGAATTTTACGGTCAAGGCGATGAACGTCACTCCGGCGATCGTATATCCGGCTTTGCTGATCACTCCGGCCAAACCTTTCAATTGGATCTGTAAGGGAGTCTCTACATCGCTCTCGATTTGCGAGCCTTCGTAGACCTTACCGTATCCGGTAGCGTCACCCACCTTTTCTACTTGCATTACGCCATGTCCGTCCACGACCGTCGTTCCTCGCATGACTACATTGGACGGATAAGTCGCTTCCGTATCGAAATCCGCCTCGTTTGTTGTCTTGCTGATAATCGGTTCACCGGTTAGTGTGGATTCGTTGATCTGTAGGGAGATGGCTTCAAGCAAATGTCCATCCGCGGGAATTTCCTCACCTGTCTCCAAAACAACGATATCGCCTACGACGACCTCTTTTTTCGGTATTTGGCAGATATTCCCGTCACGGATTACCTTCACTAAAATATCATCATTGACTGTATTCAAGATATCGAATGCCTTGTTCGCTTTCACCTCGAAGAAAAAGCCCACGCAACTGGCAAGCATGATCGCGAAGAAAATGCCGATCGGCTCCAAGAAGGCCGTAAAACCTTTCGCCTCAGGCCCCCAGCAATGTACACCGGCAATAATCATGGACAAGAGCCATGCCACTAATAATATACGAATAATAGGATCTTCAAATTTCTCCAAGAATTGGCTCCATAACGAAGCTTTCTCGGGCGGGGTAAGTACATTCTCGCCGTGAAGGCGCCTGCTCTCTTCTACTTCTTGTTTGGTTAATCCTCGGTACTGATGTTTTTTCTCCATAAATTTATTAATCTGATTAAGAAAATAGGATAGCAAATTACGTAAAGTTATACGACATATACAAGGGTTTAACCTTTTTGCATATATTTGTGTTGTATAACGAATTAATTTTTAATTAAAAGATGAAGAAAGTACTATTCATGTTATTGGTTATGTTCGCTTTGAGCGCCTGCCAATCAAAGGATTCATATGTGAAGGAGTTTAGTGATTTTGTAGATAAGGTGGAAATGGAGGCCGCTGATTATACCGATAAGGACTGGAAGAAGGCGGATCTGAAATTCTCGGATCTATCCACGGATCTTTACGCCAAGTTCGAGGAAGAGTTAAACGCTGATGAGAAAGCGGAGATCATTAAATTGCAAGCGACATACGCCGGATTGAAAATGAAAGCGGGCGTGAAAGACGCTGCCAAAAAAGTGGATAAGTTCTTGGATGGTTTGAAGGAAGGAACAAAATAACCTCTAATACGAAAATAAGATGAACAGAAATTGGGTGTATTCGCTATTTGCTTTATGGATCGTCTGTTCGTTCGCCTGTACGCAGCCTAAACCTGTGGCGAATGTGGAAGTTCAAAAAGAGAATTTCGTATTCTCTATAAAAGGGACAGATACATTGTCCTTGGACAAGTATGAGTTGCCTTCTATATCGCCCGCCTCAAAAAAGCCTGTGATGATTTTTGCTTTTGGCGGTGGGTTTAAAGGGGGAGATAAGGCGGATAAAGGATATATTCCCTATTTCGAGTTCCTCGCCCGAAACGGATTTGTGGTCGTTTCTACGGATTATCGTACCACCTTGAAGAATCTGGATACTTCTAAAGTCTCTTCTCCGATGGACTTTATCGCAGCCTTGCAGCATGCGATCGATACGGCGGTAGAGGATTTTTATGATGCTACCGGTTTCGTGATCAACCAAAGCTCGGATTGGAACATCGATGTGGAGCAGATCGTAGCGAGCGGTTCGAGTGCCGGGGCGATTACGGTATTGCAGGCAGAGTATTATTTATGTAACGGACATGAGTTGGCGAAAAGGCTACCGGCTGGTTTCAACTATGCCGGTGTGATCTCATATGCCGGTGCGGTCTCTGGTGTGTTTCCTCCACATTGGGAAAAGATGCCTTGTCCGATTATGCTATTCCATGGCGATGCGGATAAAACCGTTCCTTTTGAACAAGCCGCTATGGAGAACATCGGCGGTTTATGGGGATCATCCGCTGTAGCGAAAAGTCTGAAAAATCTTCAAGCTTCCTATTATTTTTATAAGATAGAGAATGCGGGGCATGAGATCTCTGGGCTTCCTATGTCCCGAAATCAATACGATATCATGAGCTTCTTGAGCCGTCAAGTCTTAGGCGATGAGAATTTAGCGATCACGACAGACGAACGTGTGCCCGGTGATACGATCGTACGGAAAGATTTTACCGTACAGGATTATATCTTGGATAATTTGCGTTAATATGATAATGAAATATAAACAGCCTTAATTTGACCTTTTTAGATTAAACTATTCACCCGAAGGATTGTCTTTACTATATAGAGTGATTAATAGTGTGTTTAGTTTATTAAGGTTATGAGATTAACAAGGTTAGTTGGATTTTTAGGGATTGTCCTTTTTTGTGCGGGGCAATCCCTTTTTGCTCAAAGTAAGCAAGAGCGGAAGGAGCAAAAAGAGAAAGTAGTGAGGGAGATCGTGGATAGCGGTCGTATTAAGATCGATGTGGATCGTGCCGTACCGATGGCCGGGAGATCCGTCAATCTTACTTCCCCCTACTCATTGGAAATACATGGTGACTCGATCCTGTCTTATCTTCCTTACTTTGGACGTGCTTACTCTACTCCTTATGGTGGTGGAGAGGGCTTGACGTTTAAAGAAGTGGCGACAGAGAAGGAGCAAACCTCTGAAAAGAAAGGTAGTTCCGAAATCAAGTTCCGTGTAAAGACCAAAGAGGATGTATACATGTTTCGGGTGGAAGTCTATCCGAATGGCTCGGTGACAATCAATGTGACACCCGTGAATAAACAGGCTATTACCTTTTATGGTGATGTCGCCTTAGACTTGAAATAGTCGTCCTTGCCATGTATCTCTTTCCTCGATCCGCTTATTTACCTTAGCGGTAAATTCGAAATTCTTTAAACCCCAATCCGGTGCGATCAGTAGCTCTTTGTGGGATTGTGATACGAACCTCTCTACTACGATAGAGGGGTTCAGTCGTTCTATGAAGTCAATCACTAATTCGATATATTCATCAGCCGTATATAAATGGAAATCAGAAGGATCTTCCTTGAACTCTTTCGCCATGCGGGTATTCTTGATTAGCTGCAATTGGTGCAGTTTAAGTGTCGTGATCGGGAGGCGTGATAAGACATCCGCATGGTGTAATATTTCATCCCTACTTTCTCCCGGTAGTCCGAGTATCAGGTGTGCCCCGGTGTAAATACCTTTTGCCGCCGTACGACGGATAGCGGATTCCGATTCTTCATGGGTATGCCCTCTGTTTATGCGGACTAAGGTCTTATCAAGCGTACTTTCCAAGCCATATTCGATCATGACGAACTTACGGAGGGAAAGCTCTGCGAAATAATCCAATAAATCTTCCGGCATACAGTCCGGACGCGTGCCGACAATCAATCCTTCCACTCCGGGATAGGCAAGCGCTTCCTCATATTTACGAATAAGAGAGTCTAATCGGTCGTATGTATTCGTGTAGGCTTGGAAGTAGGCCAGATACCGCATATCCGGATATTTGCGGGAAAAAAAACGTACGCCTTCCTCTAGTTGCTCGGTAACGCTTTTCTCCGTATGACAGTATTCTGGACTGAATGTTTGGTTATTACAATAGGTGCAACCGCCCCATCCTTTAGACCCGTCTCGGTTCGGGCAGGTGAAGCCTGCGTTTATGGAAATCTTCTGAACCTTGAATTTGAATAGATCCCGTAGAAAATCCCCAAATTCATAATATCGTTTAGTTTTTTTCATAAGACAAAGATACGATTTCTCGCAATTTGAATCACTTTTTTATGCTAACTTCGCGTTTCAATCTGAAATAAAGAGTATAAATGAAACGATTAGGTTTTAGTTTATTGCTTTCGTTGGCCGTATTCGGAAGTGTGGCCGCACAAACCGGAAGCAAGCATGTTGACTTAAAAGAAATAACCGATGGGAAATTTCGTCAAGTGACGGCTATCGGAGAGATGCGATCCCTGCCGGATGGAGAACACTACACAGCCATGAACGCCGATAAGAGTATGATCATTAAATATTCCTATCGTACGGGAAATCCTGTGGATACATTGTTTAATGCCCGTAAAGCTCGTGAATGTACCTTTACGGATTTTGATGGATATACAATCAGCAGTACTGGGCATCATATCTTGGTTTGGAGGGATACGGAGTCTATTTATCGTCGCTCTACTAAGGCGGTGGTTTATGATTATGACGTGCGTCGTAATTATGTGAAGCCTATTTCCGATGCCAAGGGTAAGCAAATGATCCCGACTTTCTCGCCGGATGGTCGTATGTGCGCTTATGTACGGGATAATAATATTTGGATACGTAAGTTTGATTTCGACACGGAGGTACAAGTCACCAAGGACGGTGAGTTGAATAAGATATTGAATGGCATCACGGATTGGGTGTATGAGGAAGAATTTGCGGTGACAAATCTAATGGCGTGGTCTCCCGATAGCGAGTATCTGGCCTTTGTCCGTTTTGACGAGTCCGAGGTGCCCGAATATTCTATGCAGATGTATGGTGAGGGACTTTATCCGGGGTATTACGAATATAAATATCCGAAGGCCGGGCAGAAGAATTCAAAGGTTTCCGTACATTCTTATAGCGTAGTCTCCAAAGACACGAAGGAGATGAAGGTCCCGGTAGAAGGTGACTTCTATATTCCCCGCATTACTTTCACGCAGAATCCGGATCAGTTGGCTATCATGACATTGAACCGCCAGCAGAATGTATTCAATATGTATTATGCAAATCCGAAGAGCGGTGTGTTCCGTTTGATCTTGCGTGAGGAAAATAAATGCTACGTGGATTCTGATTGGTTGACTTCTATCCAGTTCTTGAACAATGGGTTTACCTATGTGAGTGAACAAGATGGCTATTCCCATATTTATTTGTATTCCCCGACAGGTGTTATGCAACGTCAGGTAACTCAAGGGAACTGGGATGTCACGAAGTTCTTGGGCGTGGATGAGAATACGAAGACTTTCTATTACGAGTCTGCCGAGGAAAGCCCGATCCGCCGTTCTATCTATAAGATCGACGCTAAAGGCGTGAAGACAAAACTCTCTACGGAAGAGGGTATGAATAAGGCGGTCTTTAGTGACAATTTCGCTTATTTCGTGAATACCTATTCCAATGCGAATACCCCGGCGAAGATTACGGTGAATGAGACGAAGACCAAAAAGGAACTACGTGTTCTGCAAGATAACGCCGCGTTGAAGAGTAAGCTGAAGGAATATGTTTTTGCTAAGAAGGAATTTATGAAGGTACATACGGCTTCGGATTATGAGTTCAACGCTTGGATCGTAAAACCCGCTGATTTTGACCCGTCGAAGAGATATCCGGTGATGATGACGCAATATAGTGGTCCTAACTCCCAGCAAGTATTGGATCAATACGGTTTCGATTGGGAGCAATATCTGGCCTCAAATGGTATTATCGTGGTATGTGTGGATGGTCGTGGAACCGGTGCCCGTGGTGAGGCATTCCGTAAATGTACTTATTTGAGAATGGGCGAGCTGGAATCCAGAGACCAAGTGGAGGCTGCGCAAGCGTTGGGCAAGTTACCTTATATCGATAAGGATCGTATCGCGATCTGGGGTTGGAGTTTCGGAGGTTATAACACGTTGATGGTCTTGAGTACCGGAAACGGAACGTTTAAGGTGGGTATCGCCGTGGCTCCTCCGACGGACTGGAAATATTATGACTCCGTTTATACGGAGCGTTTCATGCGTACCCCGCAAGAGAATTTCGAGGGCTATGCGGCTACCTCCCCGTTACGCCGGGTGAAAGACTTACAAGGCAAGTTATTGCTGGTTCATGGAACCGCCGATGATAATGTTCATTTTATGCAAACAATGGAATATGCCGAGGCTTTGGTTCAAGCAGGTAAGCAGTTCGATATGCATGTTTATAAAGATCGGAATCATAGCATATACGGTGGTAATACCCGTTACCATTTGTATACGAAGATGGCTAATTATTTATTCAATAATTTGTAAGACATGGCGCAGCATTTAAGAAAGCCGGATTGGTTGAAGATCCGGCTTGGCGGAAATGAGCAATTCACGAAGACAAAAAGTATTGTTGAATCTCATTGCCTTCACACAATATGCACAAGTGGTAAATGCCCGAATATGGGTGAATGTTGGAGCCGGGGAACAGCTACATTCATGATCGGTGGTGAGATCTGTACTCGCTCTTGTCGTTTTTGTAATACGCTAACGGGTAAACCTCTTCCGTTGGACCCGAAAGAGCCTGCGAATGTAGCGGAGAGCATCCGTTTAATGAATCTCAAGCATGCGGTGATCACGTCCGTTGATCGTGATGACTTACCTGACTTAGGCGCTTCTCATTGGGTAAATACGATCCGTACGATCAAAGAGGTGAATCCTCAAACGACTGTGGAAGTCTTAATCCCGGATTTTCAAGGACGATTGGATCTGGTTGATCAGGTCGTGGATGCGGCTCCTGAGATTATCTCCCATAATATGGAGACTGTACGCCGTATCAGTCCGCAAGTGCGTAGCGCCGCAAAGTATGACGTGAGTTTATCCGTTTTGCGACGAATCGCTGAGCGGGGTGTGGTAGCCAAGACTGGTATCATGGTCGGACTGGGTGAGACCGAGGATGAGGTGCTTGAATTAATGGATGATGTTTTGCTGGCGGGTGTTTCTGTTTTAACAATCGGGCAGTATTTACAGCCTTCTCGCAAGAATATTCCCGTCTCTGAATATGTGACTCCTGAATGTTTTGAATATTATAGACAGCAAGCCGTTGGCAAAGGTTTTAAGAAAGTAGAGAGCGCTCCGCTGGTACGCTCGTCGTACCATGCGGAAAAGCATATATGATTCATGAACTTTTGACAATCTTTGTTGTTATTAATATAAAAGTGGACTAAAGGGGGGGAAGGAATGAACAGAGTAAAGAAAGGTCTAGATAATCAGGCGATAGGTTTATTGCCATTGTTGTTATTCATGTTTTTGGATAACTATTTTTCTTATTTATTATCTTTTATAATTGGGGTTACTTTCTGTTTTGTTTGTATTTTTTTGTTTCAGGTGTTGAGCAAGGATAAGGTATACCAATTTATGCTTCTGCCATCGGCGGGCACATTGGTCTTATATTCCGTATTTCTTTGTCTTAAGCTTGAACCTGTGTTGTTTATATACTCTCCTCTTATCACGGAAGTATTACTGGTCGTGGCGTTAGCGATCGTGGGGTTCACGAGGAGAACGGTCATACAACGTATACGCGATTCGAAACGTCCCTCTTTTAAACGTACTTTGCTTCGTACTACCTTGAACGAATTTTATTTCCTCGCTCAGTTGGTACAGAACCTGTACACGTTGCATCTTTTCATCATCTTGTTATATAGTATCTTGCCGGAAACGATGCAGAATATGCGTACCGAACGTTTCTTATACCGGGAGTTGGGATTGGTAATCGGTGTTTTGGTCATTGTTTATGAGCAAATACGTTTGTCCTTGATGCAAGGTAGCTTGAAAAAGGAAATGTGGCTTCCCGTATTGAATGACAATGGGAAGGTGATCGGTTGTATCGCACGTTCGGTCAGCCGCTCTTTACCGAAGAAATACTATCATCCGATCGTGCGTATCGCCGTTGTTTATAATGGTATGTTATATCTGGTGAGACGAAGTAAGGATGAGTTTGTCTCTCCGGATACGATGGATTATCCGTTCCATAATTACGTGCTCTTCCGACATAGTATAGATAGCACGGTCAAAGAGACTCTCGGAAGTTTGGCGCAAGATAAATCAATTGCTCCACGCTTCCTGATCCGTTATACATTTGAGAACGAGAAGGTGAAACATTTGGTATCTCTCTATGTTATTTGTTTACGTACGGAAGAGCAATTAAATCAATGTAAGCGCCGTAGCGGAAAGCTTTGGACAGCGAAACAAATCGAGGAGAACTTGAGCTCCGGGGTGTTTAGCGAATATTTTGAGAAAGAGTTCGCTTATTTGCAAAATACGATTCTTTTCGCCGAGAGTTTCTGTTGCGGTAACTAATCATCTTATAATGCCCGATTCCCTAGCTCTATTACTTCCAAATCTTTGATATCCTTTCCCTCAATAACGAAACGTAATAAGGTACGTACTTGATGAAAGCCACTTTTTCCAGCCGCTCCCGGATTCATATGCAGACACTTCAAGCTTCGATCGAATACTACTTTCAGGATATGCGAATGTCCGGAAATGAATAGATTTGGCCGTGTATCGTATAATTCTTTGCGGATCTCGGGATTGTAGCGGCCCGGATAACCTCCGATATGAGTCATCATAACGTTCACGTCTTCTACCTTGAAATGAGCTACTTTAGGATATTGCAGGCGAATGGCTTGTCCGTCTATATTTCCGTATACGGCCCTGAAAGGTTTCAATGCCTCGAATTTCGCGGCCAAAAGATCGGAGCCTATATCGCCCGCATGCCAGATTTCATCGCAATCTTTAAAATATTCGGCGTACTTATCATCCCAGTACGCATGGGTGTCTGAAAGCAATCCAACTTTAATCATAACAATTTCTTTTATTGCTCGAAAGTATCTATATTTACACGCCTAAGATAAGAATATTATGGAGAATTCATATCAATATTTTAAACGGGACTTAAGCTGGTTGTCGTTTAACTACCGTGTCTTGCTGGAAGCGGAAGATGATACGCTGCCTATTTATGAGCGTATTAAGTTCCTTTCTATCTATTCCTCGAATCTGGAAGAATTTTATGAGATCCGGGTTGCGGAACACCGGGGGGTAATCATGAAAAAGAATTATTCGGAGGAGAGCGCAGCTGAGGCGGAAGAGACCTTGGCGGCTATTACCCGGGAGGTTAACCGCCAGCAACGGGACTATTACCGTATTTTCTCGGAGAAGATATTGCCGGAATTGAATCGCCAGAATGTTTACTTATACCAGAATGAGAAGCCGGAACCTTTCCATGAAGAGTTTGTCCATAATTTCTTTAATGAGGAGGTTTTCCCATTTCTGTCGCCGGTCATGATTCAAGCCGGTGATATACGTACGTTCATCCGGGATCGTCGGCTTTACCTTGTGATCCGTATGATTAAGCGGAGCAAGCGGATGAATGAGCCGGGCTTCGTACCCGAGTATCATTATGCGTTGATGAAGATTCCTTATGCGAAAGTTCCCCGTTTTATAGAGTTGCCTCAGCATGACGGGAAATATTATATCATGTTTATCGACGACATTATCCGTGCGAATTTACAGAATGTTTTTCCCGGTTATATTATTGATGGCTGTTACAGCATCAAGATTTCCCGGGATGCGGATATTTATTTGGATGATGAGAGCCGGGCGAATATCGTGGAGAATATCCGTAAAAAGGTAAAGAAACGCAAGATCGGAGCCTTGAGCCGTTTTATGTATGATCAAGCGATGCCGGATGATTTTCTGGCTTTTGTTTGCGATGCCTTTGGTATTACGTCGGAGGACTTGGTGTTAGGTGGACGATATAATAATTTGCAGGACTTGATGAAATTGCCGAATCCGGCGGGAAAGCATTTAGAGCAGCAGCCACCGGTGCCTATGCGTGTGCCTTTCCTCGATGAGATGGGGTCGGTATTCAAGGCCGTGAAGAAGCGGGATATCTTATTGCATTTCCCTTATGAGTCGTTTGATTATTTGATCCGCTTTTTGATGGAGGCGGCCTTTGATCCGAAGGTGGATGAGATCAAGATTACCCAGTATCGAGTGGCAGAGAATTCGGCCGTGATTAATACGCTGGTCAGCGCTGCCCAGAATGGTAAGAAAGTGACGGTATTTGTGGAATTGAAAGCCCGTTTCGACGAGGAGAATAATATGAGTACGGCAGAGCGTATGGAGCAGGCCGGTATTCGTATCATTTATAGTATTCCGGGCTTGAAAGTACATGCGAAGGTTGCGGTCATTCTTCGGAAGGATACGTCCGAGGGACTTAAACGGCGTGATTTTGCCTATTTGAGTACCGGTAATTTCAATGAGAAGACGGCCAAGATCTATTCGGATATGGCGTTATTGACTTCGAATACGGAGATTATTACGGATATCAATAAAGTATTCGCTGTTTTGGAAGGGCGTATGAAAGAACCTACTTTCCGCCATTTGTTGGTGGCCCGTTTCAATATGGTCTCGGAATTGACTGGTAGGATTCGGCGGGAGATCGAGCATGTGCGGGAAGGTCGAAAAGGACGGATCATATTAAAGATGAACGGACTGCATGACCAACATATGATCGAGGAACTCTATCATGCGAGTGAGGCGGGGGTAGAGGTCGATCTGATTGTTCGGGGGATTTGTTGCCTGGTACCGAACCAACCTTATAGCGCTAACATCCGGGTTACTCGTATCGTGGATATGTTTTTGGAGCATTCCCGGGTTTGGTATTTTCTGAATGATGGTCAGGAGGATCTTTTCCTTACCTCGGCGGATTGGATGCGTCGGAATTTGAACCGACGGATCGAGACGGCTTTCCCGATCCTCGATCCGGATCTGAAGAGGGAGATAATCGATATCTTGAATATCCAGCTAAGTGACAACGTGAAAGCTTGTTATTTGGATGGCGAGTTACGTAATAATTTTAAGTGTGATGATAATCCGGTAAAAGTGCGTTCGCAATTGGCTATCTATGATTATTTGAGAAATAAATCCATACGGTAACCGGGATGGGGGAGTTTTGGGGATTTGTTGATTGGGGGGCTGGTTGCTTAGCCTTGATCGTGGCGGTGGTATTTAGCTTTTTGTTGGGAGTACGTACGGGACGTATCCGGGAGAGAAATGAATCTGTCCGTTCTCGCATTCGGCAGAATAAAGCGAATATGTATCGCTATAAACAACAATTAGCCTCCTATCAAGAGCAAGTCGTACGCTTGGAGCGGGAACGGGATTCTCTGGTCATCCGCTCGGAGGCTTATGACCGGATCGAGACGGAGCTGACGGCCTATCGCCAGAAGATGGAGCAGTTGGAGAGAGAGATCCTTGTTCTTTCCGGCGATAATAACTTATTGGACAATGCTACCGGAAAAGTAGATGTGGATGTACCTAAGCTTTTATGTGCCCTTAAAGATGATCCTCTCCATGTGAATCCAAGTAAAGAGGAATGGGCTGAGATTATTGGTATGACCGATCTTCTGTTTAATAACTTCTTAACCGATCTGAGAAATAAATACAGTATTACCCGCCATGAGCAGGAAATATGTTGCTTGATCAAATGGAATTTCTCCCGAAAGGAGCAACTAGCCGTGTTTAATAATACTCCGGATGCGTTAACCAAATCGAAAGGCCGTTTAAAAAAACGTCTAGGCTTGGATGAAAAGACGGATTTGGATGCCTATGTCCGTTTATTATAAAGCTTAAAGTTATTTTGTTTGTCGTGATTGTCCGGCAATATTATCCGTTTATCTTCCATTGCGTGGTTTATATGTGTGATTATTAGTTGTTTGATGTTCGCTTGTTTTGTCCGGTACCATTTCTTTCCTCTTCACGATCCTTCCTGTACTTTTGCGGTGTGTGATTTAATTTTTAAGAACGAATAATCAGGAATGCTATGAGAACACAAATTGTACTACTATGGATTAGCCTTAGCCTAATGGTGGGGCTTTCCGCTTGTGATTGGATTTCGTCCTCTCCGGTGGCCTCGCTACGGCGGGCTACCGGATGGCCTTTCGAGGTGGTGGTTGTAATGGATCGAGACGCATGGAATGGTGAGGTGGGGGAGTTGCTGCAAGAACAATTGCGAGCGCCGATACCTGCTTTGCCTCAAGCGGAAGCATCTATGCGTGTCACCTATTCGGAGCCATCGGGCTTTTCCGGTTTATTACGATACGTACGAAATATCTTGATCGTATCCGTAGATCCTAATCGGTATACGAAAGCTGGAACAAGAGAGAGTCCCGATGAATGGGCCAGCGGTCAGAATGTTGTGACTCTGTATGCTCCGACTACCGCTGCTTTAACCGAGTTCCTTTTATTAAATGAAGGACGGTTGGTCAACCATTTCAATCGAGTGGAAAGGGAACGTTGGATAGTTGGACTTTCTAAGAGCCATAGCAGTTGGATCAATGAGAAGTTGAAGTCCCGTTTCGGTATTTCGCTGTTCGTGCCGGAAGATATGTCGGCCTATAAGGAAGAGACCGATTTCTTTTGGGGCTCGAATAACGCAAATCGGGGACGGACTGATATCTTGGTATATAGTTTTCCCTATACGACTCAAGAGGCATTTACCGAAGATTATCTGGTCGCTATGCGTGATTCTGTAGTGAGGCGGAACGTACCGGGCTCTTTCCCGAATTCTTATATGAAGACAGAGAAGCGCTTCGAGCTTTCTTACGAGCCGATCACCTACCGTGGCGAATACCGCGGCGTATTGCGTGGTCTTTGGCGTATGGAAGGAGATAAGATGGGCGGCCCGTTCGTCAGCCATGCCCTGCTCGACAAGAAAAAAGGGCGGGTTATCGTAGCGGAAAGTTTTGTCTATGCCCCGGAATCAAAAAAGGCGAACTTGATCCGCCGGATGGAGGCCGCCTTGTTTACGTTGCGATTCGTGGATTAGGATTGATTCTCTCACGTATATAGGCGTAACCTCATGCGTATATACGCATCGGCCTACACGTACGTAAGTGTGGTCTTATACGTATATACGTGTGGCTTTATGCCTATATAGTGGTCTTATCGTCCTAAAAATAGTTTGATTTCCTCCGGAATATATCCCGTCCGTATACGCCACTCTTGCGGATACAGGTTATTGGCCCGGTTGCCAAGGTTCTTTACAAAACCTAGCGGAAGTCCTTGGTAGCGTATCAACACATATCCCTTATCTGTACCGGAGGGTAAGACGAGCGCCTCTTTCTTTAAGAATTTAATAGCGTCTTCCCATTCCAGTTCCACGGATGGAAATGCGTTGGGGATTAAGGCTGTACTTAAAGCCAGCTCTTGAGACGGGATAAAGTCTTTCCCTTTCGCTTCTCCTAGGCAAATACCGGCGGAAAGTACCCGTAAAGGCTTGGCATTGATGAGTGAAAATAGATCCGAATGGGCTTTGGGATACGCTCGAAGGAAACTGCCGTTCCATTCGAGAGAAAATGAAGTTTCATCCGAAAGGAACTGACGGGCCTCCTGTGGGATAGACGGAGCGGCTTTTCCCCGCTCTTTTTTCCCTTTGGACTTGACACGAATCTCCTCGATCTCGCCTTCCGCTTTCCGGAGGGCGGCGAGGAAAAAGCCTTCACCCCGTGTCTTATGCGGGAAGAAGCGGTAAACCGGATGTTCAAACCGGAGGGCGCCGGTGATCTGCCATTCCTCTTGGGTAGGGATAGGCAATGCCTCGGCTCCCAGCTCCTCTATTATATAATGTATGTTCTCCTCATCCTCTTCCGTATTATAGGTACATGTACTGTAGATCAAGATACCTCCGGGTTTCAAGGCGTTCCAGATATCATGGATGATGCGCCGCCCACGGGAGGCGCAAAGCCGTACGTTATCTACGCTCCATTCGCCTGTGCTATCCGTATCTTTCCGGAACATGCCCTCACCGGAACAAGGTACGTCGGTGACGATCACGTCGAACAGATGAGGCAATGCCTCGCCGATCTCCTCCGGGTCATTATTGATAACGATCGTGTCCGGGCGGCCCCATTTAGCGATATTCTCGGCCAATACATAACTCCGGCTGCGGATCACCTCATTGCTCACTAACAGGCTTCCATCCGGCAATAAGCTCGCCAGATGCGTGGACTTGCCACCCGGGGCGGCGCATAAATCCAAGCAACGTACCGGCTCTTTCACGTATGCCTTGATCGCTTGTTCCAGAAACATGGAAGACGCTTCCTGCACGTAATAGGCCCCCGCATGGAATAGAGGATCGAAGGTGAAAGACAACCGTTCCGGCAAATAAAAACCGCTCTCGCACCAAGCGACTGGAGCACCTGCTTTGGGAGCGGGAGTCCCTTTCATCGGGTTGATTCGGATACTTACGGGAACATCAGCGCTTAACGCTGCCTCTAAACGATCGAACTCCTCGCCAAGTAAAGCCCGTGTACGGGTAATAAAATCAATAGGAAGTGCCATGATTATTCTGTTAGTTTGCGGCAAAAATACTACTTTCGCGGAAAACAAACAGTATGCGAGCATCTCTTTTCCTTATACCAGTTACCTTGGGCGATACGGAACATCGCCGTGTTTTACCAGAGTACAACCGTGACGTGATCTTATCCATCCGGCATTTTATCGTGGAAAACGTGCGTACGGCACGCCGTTTCTTGAAAAAGGTGGAGCCGGGGATCGTGATCGATGACTTGACATTTTATGAGCTGAATAAACATACCTCACCGGAACAAGTAGCTGGTTATCTGGCTCCTTTGGCGAAAGGCGAGAGCGTAGGTGTGATCTCGGAGGCGGGCTGTCCGGCGATCGCAGATCCGGGCGCTGACGTAGTGGCTATTGCCCAACGAAAAGATTATCCGGTGGTACCGTTGGTAGGGCCTTCGTCTATCTTGATGTCGGTGATGGGATCGGGCTTTAACGGACAGAGTTTCGCTTTTCACGGTTATCTGCCGATCGATGCTTCCGAGCGAACGAACACGATCAAGAAATTGGAGGGAAGAATTTATTCCGAGCATCAGACACAATTGTTTATCGAGACTCCTTACCGGAATAATAAACTGGCCGAGGAGTTGATCCGTACGTGCCGTCCGTCTACGAAACTGTGTATCGCCTCGAATATAACGTGTGAGGATGAGTATATCCATACTCGCCCGGTCAAGGAATGGGCGGGTAAAGTTCCCGATCTGAGCAAGAAGCCCACTATTTTCCTAATCTATAAATAAAAGGATTGATATGAGTTATCAAGCGCACGAGACAGCGGTAATCGATGCCGGTTGTGAGATCGGGGAAGGAACCCATATCTGGCATTTTTCCCATATCATGACGGGATGCGTGATTGGCAGGGCGTGTAATATCGGCCAGAATGTAGTCGTATCGCCGGGTGTGATCCTTGGGAATAACGTGAAGGTGCAGAACAATGTGTCTATTTATACGGGGGTGATTTGCGAGGATGATGTGTTCTTGGGGCCTAGTTGCGTGTTTACAAATGTAACCAATCCGCGTAGCGCTATCTCTCGGAAAGACCAGTATAAGGAGACGGTGATTGGCAAGGGAGCCTCGATTGGAGCTAATGCTACGATTATCTGTGGGCATACGGTCGGGCGGTATGCCATGATCGGTGCCGGGGCGGTGGTAACGAAGGATGTTCCGGCTTATGCGCTGGTCGTAGGAAATCCATCCCGCCAGATCGGTTGGGTAAGCGAGTACGGCCATCGCCTTGTATTTGACTCCGAAGGATTCGCTACTTGTCCGGAAAGCGGCCAACGTTACCGCCTATACAATCACCAAGTTGTAGAGACGGGGCGTGCCCCGTCTCCCACAGACTGATAGTATCTTAAATTACTATTTTGCAGGGATGAGACGGGGCACGCCCCGTCTCTACAATACAGACAATATTAATATTCTATACAAACATGAAAACATCTTTTTTCAAGCAAGGGTTTTTAGCGATAGGGATAGCCTGTTGCATGCAGCTTTCTGCCGTGGAGAATCCTGTAGACTACGTGAATACGTTAGTCGGTACCCAATCCAAGTACGAATTATCTACCGGAAATACCTATCCGGCCACGGCCATGCCTTGGGGTATGAACTTCTGGACTCCCCAGACCGGCGAGATGGGCAACGGCTGGACCTATCGTTACGACGCGGATAAGATCCGGGGATTCAAGCAAACCCATCAACCAAGCCCGTGGATGAACGATTACGGGCAGTTCTCCATTATGCCTACTACCGAAGGCTTGGTCTTCGACGAGGAGAAACGAGCTAGCTGGTTCTCTCACAAAGGGGAAGTAGCTACACCTTATTATTATAGGGTCTATCTAGCCGATCATGACGTGACTACCGAGTTGGTTCCGACGGAACGTGCGGCTAAGTTCCGCTTTACATTCCCGGAAACCAAGAAAGCGTATATCGTCATCGACGCTTTCGATAAAGGCTCTTATATAAAGGTATTGCCTGCGGAACGTAAGATCATCGGTTATTCCACGAAGAACACGGGCGGTGTTCCCCGTAACTTCAAGAATTATTTCGTGATCCAGTTCGATAAGCCATTCACGTTCTCCTCTACGGTTAAGAACGGGGCGATCCAGTTGGATGAGTCGGAGGTGAAGACAAACCATGCCGGCGCTATCATCGGTTTTGAGACAAAGGCCGGCGAGGTGGTGCATGCCAATGTGGCTTCTTCTTTCATCAGCACCGAGCAGGCCGAGTTAAACTTGCGTGAGGTGGGAGATACTGGTTTCGATCAGCTAGTGACCAAAGGGAAGGAAATCTGGAACCGGGAATTAGGTAAGATCGAGGTAGAGGATACGAACATCGATAACTTGCGTACTTTCTATTCTTGCTTGTATCGTTCCTTGCTTTTCCCCCGTAGCTTCTATGAGATCGATGCCAAAGGGCAAGTCATGCATTATAGCCCTTATAACGGTGAGGTCTTGCCGGGCTATATGTTTACCGATACCGGTTTCTGGGATACGTTCCGCTGTCTTTTCCCCTTCTTGAACCTGATGTATCCGGAGATGAACCAAAAGATGCAGGAAGGTTTGGTGAACGCTTATAAAGAGAGCGGTTTCTTGCCGGAATGGGCAAGTCCGGGCCACCGGGATTGCATGGTCGGCAATAACTCCGCTTCCGTGGTAGCTGACGCTTATATCAAAGGCTTGAGAGGATACGATATCGAGACGCTTTGGGAAGCTTTGAAGCATGACGCGAATAGCCAACTGCCGAGAACGGCTTCCGGTCGTGTCGCTTACGAGGAGTATAATAAACTGGGTTATGTACCGAATAATATCGGTATCGGACAAAATGTGGCTCGTACCTTGGAATATGCTTATAATGACTGGACAATTTATGCGTTAGGAAAGAAACTAGGCAAGCCGGCAAGCGAGATCGATATCTTCAAGCAACGGGCTAACAACTATAAGAATGTGTACGACCCAAAATATAAGTTGATGGTCGGACGCTCTGATAAGGGCGAGTTCAACCCTTCTTTTAAAGGTACGGACTGGAGCCGTGATTTCTGCGAGGGTAATAGCTGGCATTGGAGTTTCTGTGTTTTCCACGACCCGCAAGGTCTTATCGACTTAATGGGAGGAAAGAAGGAATTCAACCACATGATGGATTCCGTCTTCAAGATGCCTAGCCGTTTGGGTATGGATAGCCGCGGTATGATCCATGAGATGCGTGAGATGCAAGTAATGAATATGGGACAATACGCCCACGGAAACCAACCCATCCAGCATATGGTATATCTATACAACTATTCCGGCGAGCCTTGGAAAGCCCAATACTGGGTGCGCGAGATCATGCACAAACTTTATACCGCTGAGGCGGATGGCTATTGCGGCGATGAGGATAACGGACAGACTTCCGCATGGTATGTGTTCTCTGCCTTAGGCTTTTATACCGTATGCCCGGGCACGGATCAATATGTGCTGGGAACTCCTTTGTTCAAATCCGTAAAACTCCATCTGGATAACGGAAAGCAGGTGTTGATCCAAGCGGACAAGGCCGATCGGGAAAATCGTTACATCAAGGCTATGAAAGTAAACGGCAAGACCTACACCCGCAATTTCTTGACACACGAGCAGTTGCTAGGTGGCGCGAAGATCCAATACCAAATGAGTGATACCCCTAATAAACAGCGAGGTATACAAGATAGCGATCGTCCGTATTCTTTCTCGTTGGAATAAGAAAACCATGATGCCCATTGTAAGCCTGTTACAATAGGCATTCTAATCACCTTACGATGCCCATTGTAAAGACCTTACGATGGGCATTGTTATTTTATGTGAATTCCGGTTTGAAATAATGATGGAGAGAGTTGCGTTTTACCTTAGGGTTGTTACCTTTGCGATGACTAATCAGTTTTTCTATCCTCTTTGTTTATCCTTTTAATTTAGATGTATGGCAAACTCAAAAGAGATGACGAGGGGTGCTGTATTCCCTCTTCTATTCAGTTTCACGATGCCATTGTTATTAGGGAATCTGCTTCAGCAGACTTATTCTTTGATCGATGCCGCTATCGTTGGTAAATTTCTAGGTATTAATTCGCTGGCTGCCGTAGGAGCCAGTACCTCGGTGATTTTCTTGATTCTGGGATTCTGTAACGGATGTTGCGCTGGTTTTGGCATCCCGGTAGCTCAAAAGTTCGGGGCGAGGGATTATGCGACGATGCGTCGTTACGTGGCGGTGGGGTTGCAATTGGCTACGGTGATGTCCGTGGTGATCGCCGCTGTCTCCGGTTTCTATTGCCGGGATATCTTGCGGGGGATGCAGACACCCGGGAATATCTTCGATGGGGCCTATGATTATTTGTTTGTTACTTTTATCGGTATTCCTTGTACATTCTTCTATAATTTGTTGGCAAGTATCATGCGGGCTTTGGGAGATAGCAAGACTCCATTCTGGTTCTTGCTGTTCTCTACGGTCTTGAATGTTTTCTTGGATTTATTCTGCATCTTGGTGCTAGGATGGGGCGTGATGGGAGCGGCTATCGCTACGGTTTTCTCGCAAGGGCTTTCCGCCATTCTATGTTATTTATATATGCTTCGGAAATTTCCGATCTTACGGGCTACTTCCTCTGAGGATCGAAGGTTTCATGCCGGGCTGGCCCGTACCTTATTGGCGATGGGGGTTCCGATGGGATTGCAATTTTCTATTACCGCTATTGGCAGTATCATGTTGCAGAGCGCCAATAACGCCTTGGGCACGGCCTGTGTCGCTGCCTTTACTTCCGCCGCCCGTATCAAGATGTTCTTCATTTGCGCTTTTGAGAGTTTGGGTATCGCCATGGCTACGTATTGTGGACAGAATTATGGGGCGGGAAAGCCGGAGCGTATTTTGCAGGGAATTAAGGTAAGTGCGTTGATGATGCTTACGTATGCCGCCGCTACATGGATGATCTTGATGCTGGGGTCTCGTTGGCTGGCCTTGTTGTTTGTGGCTCCATCCGAGGTCGAAATACTGGACTATACGGAGCAGTTTTTGCATATTTCTTGCTGGTTCTTCCCGGCTGTCGGGCTACTGTGTATCTTGCGTTACGCGATACAAGGGGTAGGTTTCAGCAACCTTGCGATGCTCTCGGGTGTTTCAGAGATGATCGCACGTGTCTTGGTGAGCTTGTATGCGGTTCCCGCTTTTGGGTTCTTAGGCGTTTGTTTCGGTGATCCGTTGGCTTGGGTTGCCGCTGACTTATTCTTGATACCTGCGTTTTTGTATGTTTATAAAAAGATAAAGAAAAGATTAGATGATGAGAAAGTATCGGTGTCCGCAGTGTGATATCCCTTCTATGTATGTAAAGAATGCGGACGGGGAACGTCTTTTAGTGTATGTTTACGAGAATGGGGAGGTTGTTCCCAAAGATCCTGCCGCGGATCTGTCCGGATTTGACTTGACAGAGGTATTTTGCCTAGGATGCTCATGGCATGGAGCGCCTAGGAAATGCCGGTGATTTTTGTATCTCTATCCTCTCGGAAGTGATAGGATGCGTGAATGCTAGATATTCAGCGTGCAGATAGAGCCGTTCCGCCTTTCGTCCGTAAAGCTCGTCGCCAAGGATGGGGCAATGAAGACCTAGGGGATGGGCGGCGTGTACCCGTAGCTGGTGGGTACGTCCGGTTTGGGGATAAAAGGCGATAAGGGTTTTTCCGGAAGTCCGTTCCAATACCCGGTAGCGCGTGAGGGCAGGTTTCCCAAATTCTTCGCTTACGATTTGCCGGGGTCTGTCCAAAGGATCGGGACATAGCGGGAGACGGATCTCACCCTCATCTTGGGGAACTTCACCCTCTAATAAGGCGATATACCTTTTCTGGATGGTTCGGTTTTTGAATTGGGCTTGTAGGTTCTGATGCGCTTCTTTGGTCTTGGCGGCGAGTAGCAAGCCGGATGTCGCCATATCCAGACGATGCACGATAATCGGGCCGGTGGCTTCCGGATAAAGGATCGATAGCCTTTGATAGACGGAGTCCACATCTCCCTTGCCGGGAACGGAGAGCATACCTTCCGGTTTATTGATGACCAACAAATAGTCGTCCTCATAAAGGATATCCAGCTTCGTCTCCTGGTGAGAGTCCGCCAATAACGGATTTTCATCTACCCGCAATCCCTGTAGCATATGATGGAGGATCGGCTCGCATTTTCCTTTGCAAGCCGGATAATAATATCCATGGTGCCGAATCTCCGTCTTGGGAGAATCGCCCCACCAGAACTCAGCCATGGCAATCGGTTCCAACTGATGCTGGTAGGTGTATTGCAAGAGTTTAGGGGCGGCGCACTCACCCGCTCCGGCAGGCGGCGCACCTTGGTAGGTAGGGGCGAACAATTCGCATAAGTCCTTCACCTCGCCCCGGGCGTTCAGGATTCGGAATTGTTCGAACAACTTGCGTTGCAAGGCCGCCGACCGTCGCTTGCGTTCTTGCTTCAGTTGCTCGATCTCCTGCTCAAGCCGATCCACCTTGGCTTGATCCTCCTCCAGTATAGACCGCAATGATTTCTTGGTTAGCTTGTGAGCGGCTTTCATGTGTTGGCTCTCTTTAATAAGAAGTGCGGTCTCTTCTTCCGTGAGAGGGAACTGCCGAAGTCGGTCGCGCTCCTCTTTCCTCTTTTTCATCAAGTCTTTTGCGGCCTGTAATACGAAATCGCAGTATTCGATCGTGCTTTGTAACCTCGACCGTGCGTCTTCGAGAGCTGGAGAGGCTTGCAGGGTTCGGATACGGGCATTGATCTCATTGATCCGCTCCTCCTCTTGCCGGAAGAAACCATCCGGTTGTAATAGGTCATAGATCGGGGGGACGAAGAAAGGATGTACATTCTTCCCCGCTAGGTTACCGGAGAACGCGGCCAGATAGCCGACCTCTCCGGCGGGAGTACGAACCACCAATACGCCGAACATTTTTCCGGTTTGTAACTCTTCCCGCCATTCGGTTCGTTCTTTCAGGTATGCCTGCGTCTCCTCAGCCGCTATTACGCATAGAGGATGCGGTGTATAGTGAAAAGGATACGTGAATCGTTCCGGTAAGGGGATCGATTGTATTGGTTGGGCAAACGTGTGAAACTTAGATTCCATCATTCATTTTTTAATAGACAATAAGCGTAAATGGCCGATGCCGTAGGATCTCCCTCTTGATACAATCCCGGACGGGAGATACGATCCCATTGGATCAACGACCGGGTCTCTTTCGCGGAGAGAGCTTCGCCGACGATCTCGTTCCATGCTTGTCCGTCCTTACTCCAGTAGAACGTGCTATGCGTACCGTTGGTCACTTTCATCCGTAGATATAAAGGCGAGGCGGGAAGAGGAAGATCGGCCAATGGATGTTCTTTCCCCTCTAGGATATATTTCAATATCAAACGGTCTCCTACGCATCCGCAGGTGATTAGGTTATTTGCGTCTCCGTACATCGTGATTCCTTTCCAACTGTCATTCCGGTTTACGATCGCTGTTTCCAACGTGTAATCCGGGGAGGTTGGGCGTAAACAAAGTGCCGCTCCGGTCTTTACGCCGGGTTTCGGTGTTCCGGATAGAGATAGTTTACCGTTCTTGATCTCGGTCTTGACATCCGTGTAAGGATAGTTCCAACTCCATTCGGGACGCAAGGTAGCACCGGTGAAATCATCCGAGAAATCGAATACCGGCACTTGTGCGGACTCGGCAAATGGCATGGGTTGCGTGCGGCTCGCATATTCCCCGGTTACGAAGTGAGGCCAATGATCCTCGCCCATTCTCACCTCTTGCAGATAAGGTTGGCGACCTTGGTAGAAGCCGCTTCCTGGCTGGTAAGCGTGGCATAGGTAATACATGCGTCCGTCCGGTGTAGTCGTAATCGTTCCGTGACCGATGGAGAGAACCTCCTTGCTTCCGTGCAAGATCGGGTTTCCTTGGTATTTCTCGTAAGGACCTTCCAGCTTTTTCGAGCGAGCCACGGATACGGCGTAATCGCTCTGCGGGCCGCAACAGCCTCTCACGGAGTAGATGATATAGTAATATCCGTCTTTCTTGAACCAATGCTGACCTTCCATACCTTGACGCTCATCGTCACGCAGCAGGCTGAAAGGCTTTCCGTCTAGGCGAAGCCCATCGTCCGTCAACTTACAGGCCAATAACTCTATGGGTTGGTTATCCAATCCATAAGCCTTCCAACTGATGTAAAGTTTGCCTTTGTCCTCCAAGATAAATGCGTCTATCGCTTCCTTCCCAAACTCTACCACCGGGCCGTAATCCTTGAACTTGCCCGTAGGTGAATCCGCCACGGCGACACCGATGCACGAGATGTTATCCGATTGCTTCCGGGCCGTATAATAGACATATACCTTCCCTTTATGCTGATACCATTCCGGAGCCCAGAATGAGGATTTAGTCCATTCCGGCTTCTCGTCGAATACATGTCCGGTTTGCTGCCAGTTCACCAAATCGGTAGAGGTGAAAACCGGATAATAAGGGGCCCATTCCGAGGAGGTGCCAGTGATATAGTAAGTCTGGTCGATCCGGATAATGGAAGGATCGGCTACGTCACCGTGGATCACGGGATTGGTAAAATAGGATTCTTGTTGCGCTAGTCCTGTGGCCAAGGAGGCGGCACAGAAGAATAGTGTGAAAATCTTTCTCATGTTTTATCGTATTTTTTTAAGATGTTCTTACGTACGGTTCGCAAAGAGATTTGTAGTAAATCGGGTTCCGCCAGATCGAGTAGTGTCTTATATTCCTGTAGCAACTCGGGTATGGGACGGCATAACTCATATCCCAGTTTCATGCAAAGCGTTTGCACACCGGGTAATTCCTTCGCTGAAAGCATCCGGTCCAGGCAGAAGTTTAGGAAATCCACCCGTGGGGGATTCGTCTGGGGTTGTCGTACAAGCAGGTTCAAGAGAATGCGTCGTTTACCGGAGTGCTCACAGCTAAGCACTTCATTTATTAGCTCATCCTGTTTATCATATAGCCATTCGTTTTCCTTTGTGGAGAAATGGCTACAGACCCATAACGCTTGATAACTAACGGCATCATCCGGATCGAATATCAGATCGTATAGTTCCGATTTCCGTCCTTGGTTCCCTTGTACATAAAATAATATCTCATGGATATCCTCTATATGACAGCGGCTTGATAGTCTATCTTTTAGGTCCATTCTCAATCTTTGTTGTTGTGTTAAGATCATTCCCTTAAATTTTTAAGGAAGTGTAACTTGAAGATGAAGTATCGGGAATGGCTTGTGGGAGGAATCCGTCTCGTCTCTTCCTATCACTTGGAATCCCAGATGCTGATAGAAATGAAGTGCGGTTGTGTTTTGCTCATTTACGTCAACTTTTCGGATGGGTGTCTCTTGCAAGGCGAATTGGATAAGTCGTTTACCTAATCCTTTGCCTTGCTCTTCCGGATGTACGAAAAGCATCTCGATAAGCTCATCGCTTAAGCCCATGAAGGCGGCGATCTTTCCTCGCTCATTTCGGATGATATAAAGTTCTACCAATGGGAAATATCCGGGAACAAGTTCTTTATAAAATAAGATATCCTCTTCTTCTAGGAAATGATGGGTACTACGTACGGACGCTTCCCAAAGCAGAAGAAGCTCATTGAAGTCCTCGAAGGAGGGACGGGTTATCGTTCGCTTCATCGGGGTGTACTTCATCCCATGTGTAGTTTGTTCTTCGCAGATTGGTTCGAACCCGAATTTCCGGTAGATTGGGATTGCATAGGAAGAGGAGTTGACTGTCATTTCCGAGACTGGCTTATCTTGGATAGCGGCCTCGAATAATCGTTTGCCGATACCTTTTCCATGATACATAGGCGTGATGAAGAATAAGGAAATATGCTTTCCTTCATTTTTTGTAGCGATTAGACCTATTAATGACTCACCCTCGAATGCTCCGTAAATGGTTAGCTCATTTACCAGATCCTTATTGTAAATGAAACTCTTGAAGGTTTCCAATCCCTCTTCGTCGAAGTCACTCTTGCCACATTGGATGAACACGTCCAAAGACAAGGTTAATGCCCTATCGTATTCGTTTACCTGTAATTGTCTTATTTGCATAAATGGATTATAAGTCTTTGTTCCCAACTAATTTCTCATCCGCTACGATCTCAAAATGATGCGCATCGATGAATCGCCCGTTTTTGTAACAAGCTTTTCGGAAGATGCCAGTCTTCTTGAATCCCACTTTCTCTAATACCCGCATGGATGCCAGATTATATTCATACACCGTGGCGAATATACGAATAACCTCCGTATGCTCAAAATAATACTGGATCGCATCGGCTAACGCTTCAGAGGTAATCCCTTGGTTCCAATATCTCTCACTGATCCAATAACCGACTTCCGCATTGAAACGTTCCACATCCGTTCCTCTCACAAAACCTATATTGCCGACTGCCTCACCATGAACCACAATGCAGAAATCCGATATTTCAGTTTTTTCTCGTGCTTGGCTGATGAAGCAGCGGGCATTTTCTTTTGTATAAGGATGAGGCAATCCATCCCGACAGTTATCCCAGATCTTCTTGTTATTAAGGTGCAAGGTTAAGGATTCCGTATCTTGACCTTCCCAACTCCTGAGCGTATATAAATCTTTTGTTACTACTATCATAAACTATTGTTTTTGTTTGAAAAGGAATGATGGTCAAGATAATAGCACAAATGATCCTCTATTTGTCCAGTATGCATTAGCTCTGCTTGATGAATCCGTCCTTCGTATACGAATCCATTCTTCTCTAATACACGTTGTGAGCGTTGATTGTGAGGATAACAATTTGCCGTGATCAAATGTAAATCCATTTGAGTAAATCCGTAATTCAATACGGATTGCACTGCTTCTGTCATGAAGCCTTGTCCCCAACACTCTTCTTTTAGCCAATAACCCAGCATGCGAGCATGTGGGTTTTCTCTTTTGGGATCGGGAATGATGCCAATGGAGCCAATGACTTGTTGAGTCTCTTTTGATACGATAGCCCAAACCCCTTCTTTTCCGATAAATATGGTATTTAGTACATCAATAGTCTCTTCGATCGTTTCGAGAGGTTTCCATCCGGCGTTATTGCCTAGGTTTGGATTCTTACAGCTCTCAAAAACATCAGGAGCATCGCTTTCGCTGAAAGGACGGAGCACAAGACGGTTGGTTTCTATATTCGATGTTTGTGTCATATACGGATGTTTATTTAGTCGAGATAGATCATTTTCTTGGTCATCCCACCGTCAATCGTAATATTCTCGCCATTAATGAAATCGTTTTCCTCTTGACAGAGAAATAAGCACATACGGGCGATATCCTCCGGCTTGCCCACCCGTCCGGATGGATGTTGAGCATGATCCTCCGGACGAAGCTGGTCGTAATTGTTATTCTGTATCCAACCGGGAGCGATAGAGTTTACCGTGATATGCCATTCCGAGAGCGATAAGGCCAACGCATGCGTCAAAGAATAGATACCTCCTTTAGAGGCGGCGTAACCCTCGCTACCGGGTTCACTCATCAAGTAACGGGTAGAGCAGATGTTGATAATCCTGCCGTATGGATTGGGGGTCTCGAGAGATTGCCGATGGAGCGCTAATCGCCGGGAAGTGATGAACGCGGGACGTAGGTTTATGGATAATATCTTATCAAAATCCTCTACACTCGTTTCCGTGATGGATGAGAACTGGCTGATACCCGCGTTATTGATGATGATATCGATATCGCCCCATTCCTCGATGATCTTTTGCAGGCAATCCTCCAATGCGGTCTTATCGCTAACGTCCACGGGAAAGAATTGAGTTCCGGTTTGTAATGCGGTCTCTTTTCCTGATGCTTCGTTTTTATCACAGAACGCTACTCGATGGCCGGCTCCCCTGAACGTTCTCACGATGGCTTTTCCGATCCCCTCGGCCCCACCGGTAATGAAGACTCTTCTTGTTTTATGGAGTGTCTTCGTATTGTGACTGGTTCTTGTCCCGGAGGTTTTCCGGACTTGATATTGCTCGTATTTTTTTTCCAAATAGTTGTCTGCCATGATCCATTATTAGTTGAAAGAACAAATATAGTGTTTAACTAAATAGGTTGTGCGCTTGTTTATAAGGTAAAGATCATTTAGAATCATGAAAATAGCGATTAGCGGTGCGAGTGGATACATAGGACAGCATCTTACTCTTTTTTTCACGGAAAAGGGTGATGAGGTGGTTCCTTTAGGAAGGAACCTGTTCAAGGAGGAGAATTTCGATGAGCTATGCCATCGTGTGGAATCGTGTGATGTGGTCATTAATCTGGCGGGTGCTTCCATTAATAAGCGCTGGACAAAAGCGTATAAGCAAGAATTATATGATAGTAGAATCCGGACAACCCATCAGTTGGTAAATGCCATAAATACCCGGGATATTCTCCCAAAGTTGTTTATATCAACTTCTGCCGTAGGCTATTATCCCACATCCGGAGAATATGACGAATATAACAATCGGCAAGGTGAGGATTTCTTGGCCCGGTTATGTGGCGCATGGGAAAAGGAAGCGCGGGCGTGTTTGCCGGATGTGCGGCTTGTGATTGCCCGGTTCGGGGTCGTACTCTCGGAGGATGGCGGGGCATTGAGACAGATGCTTCATTTGCAACGTCTCTCCCGGATAGGTGTGGTGATAGGCGATGGCCAACAGAGTTTTCCGTGGATCAGCGTGCATGATTTGTGCCGCTCTTTTGATTTTATGATACAAAATAGTACGTTGAGAGGAGTGGTCAATCTTGTCTCTCCGCAATGCATCACCCAAAAGCAACTGGCATATGCGCTGGCGAGAGCGGATGGAACCCGTTGGGTTATGCCTTTGCCTACATTCATTTTCCGACTGATGTTCGGTGAAGGAGCCTCGTTTGTAACGGAGGGGCAAACGGTTCATCCTACGAAATTATTGGAGTCTGGTTTTACATATGATTATCCGACAATAGAAAAGCTTATGAATATAACAGATCATCGTACCGTGCAGGCACTGGATGTCCGCCGGTATATGGGACGGTGGTATGAGATCGCCCGTTACGAGAATCATTTCGAGAAAGGTATGACGGATGTTACGGCTACTTATACATTGCGATCGGATGGAAGAATCCGTGTGGAAAACGAGGGGTTTAAAGATGGAATCCATAAAAAAGCAGTAGGCCGGGCGAAACAGCCAGAACCAGAAAATAGCCCGGGTAAATTGAAAGTCGCTTTCTTTTTATGGTTCTATTCAGATTATTATATCTTCGAACTCGACGAACATTATCAGTATGTTGTGGTAGGCAGCAGTTCTGACAAGTATCTCTGGATTTTGAGTCGTGATAAATCCTTGCCGGAAGCGGTTATGGAAGATTTGCTTGGCAAGATAATGAAACGAGGATATGATATCTCTAAATTGGTTTATAACAGAATTTGATTACATAGTTTCCAAAATTAGTATTGATAGTAATCTAGGCTACTATCAATACTAATTGCTATTACCCTGTCATTTATTTCAATTGTTTTCCATCGGAAAAGGCATTTCCTACCTTTTCGCCCACTCTCAAATAGTCGTTGTTGAATGGATCAAAGATGATGGGAGCGGCTTTAGCTACATTCACCTTGCCGTTCTCATCAAGTACACGCTCGTCAACACTGACATTTACGATCTCGCCACGGAGTATGCAAGTATCCGGATCGTAATCTTTCAATTTACATTCGATAGCCACGGCCAATTCGTCGATCAACGGAGCATCTACGAAGTCTGATTTTGTAGCGTGAAATCCTGCTTTGGCAAACTTGTCGGTAACTTTATTGCCCGACACGATACCTACATAATCACAAGCCACGACATGATCGGCATCTGCCATGCTTACCGTGAAAGCTCTACGCTTCAGGATATTCTTAACTGTCTTGTGACCGGCGCTAAGACACATGCTGATCTCATTCATCTCACTGATACCGCCCCAAGCGGCGTTCATCGCGTCGGGAGTTCCATCTTCTCCATACGTGGCGATAATAAATACGGGTTGCGGATAGCTCAAAGGCTTCGCTCCAAAATTCTTTCTCATAATCATTTATTTTTTAGTCCAATTCTTGATATCTTCTTCTGTCACTCCGTTCATCAACTTCCCTTTTTGCCAGTTCACATCCGGATAGGCTTTCCGCAATTCACTCTCGGCGTTCGAGATACTGCTGCTGCCTGATGTGGCGAATGGGATAACGGTTTTACCCGAGAGATTGTATTTTTCCAAAAAGGTGTTGATGAGTCTTGGGGCTTGATTCCACCAGATGGGAAATCCTAGGTAAACGGTGTCATACTCCGCTAGGTTCTTCAAATCATCGATAATGGCCGGTCGTGATGTAGGATCGTCCATATCTACGCTGCTGCGTGAGGATTTATCCCGCCAATTCAGATCGGCGGAGGTATAGCTTTTCTCAGGTTGGATCTTGTGAAGATCACCACTGACAATAGACGCGACTTGTTGGGCCGCTTTTTCAGTATTTCCCGTTGCCGAGAAGTAAGCCACTAAAACTTTTGTCCCTTCGGTAGCCTTTTGCGCATAAGAGGCGATACATACCATTGAGATCATGACCATGAATAATAAGATTCGTTTCATACTTCTTGAATTTTTGTTGTTTTTATATTCATTACGAGAATGCTATGTATTTATGGCGATAAAGATAGGAGAGAAAAATGAAACAGTTTGTACCCAAATTACTGATATATCTGATATTTTTGGCGATACGATCCTTATCTTTGTAAGGCGATTAACTAAAAGAAGAAAATATCATGCTTGCGTACACTTATATTGAACAAGGGAAATTTGAATTGCGGGAGAAACCGATACCGGAAATAAAGGATTCACGGGACGCTATCGTACGAGTGACTTTGGGTAGCATTTGTTCTAGCGATCTTCATATTAAACACGGTAGCGTACCACGTGCGGTATCCGGAATAACCGTTGGGCATGAGATGGTTGGTGTGGTGGAAAAGGTGGGTGCCGATGTTACTGTAGTCAAGCCGGGTGACAGGGTGACCGTGAATGTCGAGACCTTTTGCGGAGAGTGTTTCTTCTGCCGGCGTGGATATGTCAATAATTGTACCGATCCCAATGGCGGTTGGGCGTTGGGCTGTCGTATCGATGGGGGGCAGGCGGAGTATGTCCGGGTTCCTTATGCGGATCGAGGCTTGAATCGTATCCCAGATACGGTTAGCGATGAGCAGGCTTTGCTGGTCGGTGATGTGTTAGCGACAGGTTTTTGGGCTGCCCGCATCTCGGAGGTCTCAGAGGAGGATACGGTTCTCATTATTGGCGCTGGTCCTACGGGGATCTGTACTTTGTTGTGCGTGTTGTTGAAGAAGCCACGATGTATTATTGTTTGCGAGAAGTCTCCGGAAAGGGCCCGGTTCGTTCGCCAGCGTTATCCGGAAGTCTTGGTGACAGATCCCGAAAACTGTAAGGAATTTGTTCTTCGTAACAGCGATCATGGCGGTGCGGATGTCGTATTGGAGGTCGCGGGGAGTGAGGATACCTTTCGCTTGGCATGGGATTGTGCCCGTCCGAACGCCATTGTCACCATCGTAGCCCTCTATGATAAACCTCAGCTTCTTCCTTTGCCAGACATGTATGGCAAGAACTTGACTTTCAAGACTGGTGGGGTGGATGGCTGCGATTGCGCCGAGATTCTTAACCTAATAGAAGAAGGTAAGATAGACACGACGCCTCTTATTACCCATAAGTTTCCATTGAACGAGATCGAGGAGGCTTACCGTATCTTCGAAAACAGGTTGGATGGGGTTATAAAGGTGGCGATTGAGGGGAATCTCATCAAACCTGTCTTTGTTTTGCCGCATACACCTTGATTCTCTCCTCGCAACATTGTCGCGTGATATCCCGGAGCCGTTCTACTTTGGGTATAAGCGCCTCGATATCTTCTTTAGTGACGCGGAAGTGTAAATTATAACGAGCTTGAACGTATGCGTCCTGCAGCAAGTCGAAAAGTCGTTTCTCCTCTTCCGTATCCCGGGGAAAGGCTTCGGATGACTCTAGGGAATGCGTTTTGGCTCTGCCAGATAACGTTATTAGGCTATGCTCTTTGGGGCTATACAATGTAAAAGTCAAGATTATGCTGTTGTAATAATTCTCACAAGCTTGATGCAAATGAAAAGAACATATTTTATATCTCTCGTCGTTTTTGTCATACATTGCATTTCGTAAAAAATCATTCGCACGTTCAAACCTGTCGTTGTAATACTCCTCCGCCAACTCTTTTATCTCCCGATAGTTCAGTTTACGACGGCGGGCCAGCTTATAACGACCGCTGTTGTAAAGCATGATACCCTCTCGCTTGATATCAGTATAGAAATATCGGTTTTTATCGATGGCTTTATTCAAGTCGTCGATGCTCTCGTCTATAAACTGTACGGTGGTGGATACGTATCTGTTCTTCCCTTTGTAGTAATTATCGGTGGCCTTACTCAAGATGTGATTGATAATATATCTTTGGAAACGGGTACTGGTAACTACCAAAATATCATAATCGCTCATAAAACAGGTGCGGATACCGTATTCGATGCGTTGGTCGTAGTCAACGTATGTATTCCGGGCATAACTTCCGTAGAGAATGATCATCTCACAATCGGGAAGTACTTCCAGTACGCACTCTACAATTCTTCTGAGGTCATCCCGTTTCTGTTCGGGAAGGTAATTGATGGATGTTTTCATTCTTCGTTTATCTATGCAAATTGTTTGTAATCACTTTTTACTTTCAATGAACATTGTTCTGTCCCGATAGCCTTTACGATAGCTAAAAGCGGTGCGCTGAACTGTTCGGTTAGCTTGTTCGGTACTTGTTCGGTCGACTTGTTCGGTTGGCTGTTGTGGGGTCATGATTTTCTCCCATCATTAAGTTTCTGAAAAATGCGATCAAGAAACTCATATCAGGTTCAACGTCTTTTCGCACATTTCTATAATTCGCACGAACCAGCGCATTGCGAAAGTACCAAGAGTTGTCGGCAAACAGATCATTGTTCACGTCAAAACCGATGCTACGCAAATGCTTTATAGCTGTATCTTTTAAATAATCGGATGTTCGCAAGCCATCCACAGCTTGTAAGCCAATGGCTGTTTTCCAAGCTGAAGCCTTTTCTCTTTTGTTAGGCTCACTACCACGGATGTATGATTCGAAATCTATGTCCATATTATTTGTTTAAATCCATGTAATAATTTGAGGCAACTATGCAGAATTCTATAATATAGCTATATCGTTTATTTTTATATACTTATATTTTAAGATTTATTCTAGTTGTTTCCTGTAAACAGAATCTAAAGTTTGGCCATTTTTATCTTTCCATACTAACCAGCCGTTATTGCTACTGCCTATACAGAAATCAGCAGCCGTACTTGGACTAGAAAAAGTCTTGTCAGACTCCATAACTAATAAGCCATTTTTTGTAACCGTATATTCGTTAATCAGTTTTTCTCTTTTTTCTTTCCAATAGAACGAAGGAACAGAACTATTAACAATAATGCTCCCTTTTAGTACTGTAAATCCAGATGAATTGTAAAAGCCTTTTGCATTACAACCTCTTCCTTTGGTATAAAATAAGTGTTCCTCTTTTAGTTTCACAAATTCAAAAATATTGCAACCTATAAATGAAGTGAGAAATTTGATATCCTCAAAGAACTCATTCATATTATCTTTTTGATATTCGGGTAAATTAGGCTCATTGGGAGTTTGTTTGTTTTCATTCAGAACAAAATTCTTAGCTTTTTTAGCATCAGCAATCGCCCGATATTCCAGATATTGCACATCTGCTTTTGTCATTGCTGCGTCTTTAGATATAAATATCAGAGCTTTTTGCCAGAATGCTTTCTTACTATCGTGGTCTTTCACCCGTTCTTTGAAATTTTCTGTTTCTCCAATATATGCTTTAGGCTTGGTCATATCATCCTCACCCAAAAGAATATAAAATGCCGGTGTTTGTAAATCTGTCCGTTCATTAAGAATAGACAGATTGGAACGAGGAATAATAAACATCTGACAGATTTTGTTGCTGATGAACACATATTGAGACCCTTGTGGATCTCCGTCAATTAGGTATGTCGTTACTGTTTTTCCCATATTATTTAGTTGCTCGGTGCTATAACTTTGTCAATCTCTCTTTGCTTTTGTAATTAATGGCAAGCCAAGCTCAGCGAGAAATTTATTATGTCTCTCGGATGCATCAGCTATTTTACTCTCCAGCTCGATCAACTTTTTATTTACTTGCAACAAATCAATTTTCACATCCTCTTTAGCAATGCTGACATAGCGTGAAATATTCAGATTATAACCGTTTCTTTCGATTTCGTCCATCGAGACGGGACGTGAGTAACGCTCTTCTTCTTTTCGTTGCTTATATGTGTCTATAATTTTGTCGATGTCTTTAGTCCGTAGTTTGTTTTGCCTTTTGCCTTTCTCGAAATTTTCCTTGTCGCTAGCGTTGATAAAGAGTACATCATCGGACTTTTTGCATTTCTTGAGTACCAAGATACACACAGGAATACCTGTTGAAAAGAAAAGGTTTGCAGGCAACCCGATTACTGCGTCTATATTGCCATCTTTGAGCAATTTTGTACGAATGCGTTCTTCTGCTCCCCCCCTGAAAAGTACGCCATGAGGTAAAATAATCGCCATCGTGCCATCTTGTTTCAAAAAATGGAAGCCGTGAAGTAAGAATGCAAAATCTGCGGCTGATTTGGGAGCAAGGCCATAGTTGTTAAAGCGGAAATCTTTGCCCATTTCTTCCGTAGGCTCCCATCGGTAGCTGAATGGAGGATTTGCGACAATGGCATCGAACTCCACTTTTTTGGCTGGGTTCATTTCATTCAGCATATCCCAATCATTCAAGAGTGAGTCACCGTGATGGATTTCGAACTCCGAGTCTTTAACTCCATGCAGGAGCATATTCATACGAGCTAAGTTGTAGGTGGTGATATTCTTCTCTTGCCCGTATATCTTACCAATATTTCCTCCATTAGCTTTCATCCTGTGGCGCACATTGAGTAACAAAGAACCTGAACCACAAGCAAAGTCCAATACTCTTTCGAGTTTTTTCTTCATCCCGGACTTTGGGTCTTGGGTATCTAATGTAACGATACCCGATAGAATGCTCGACAATTGTTGTGGTGTATAGAACTCGCCAGCCTTTTGTCCCGAACCTGCGGCAAACTCACCGATCAGATATTCATAAGCATCCCCTAATATATCCGTATCGGTTGAAAATTGAGCGATTCCTTCGGCAATCTTTGTTATCACTTTACAAAGTAGCGCGTTACGTTCTTCATAATTTTTACCCAGCTTATCCGAGTTCAGGTTTATTTCGGAAAAAAGTCCTTGGAATGCCCTGTCGAAAGATTCGTTCTCGATGTATTTAAATCCTTTCTCAAGTGTTTTCAGAAGATCATCATTTTGTGTCCGTGCAAGTTCGTAAATATTAGTCCAGAGATAGTCCGGTTCAATCACATAATGCACTTTACGGCGCATTTGTTTTTCAAAATCTAAAACATCTTCTGGATTCTCTCTATACCATAATTGCAACGGCGTCGAAACACCACGCTCCTTCAATTCCTCCGGAGCTTTATCCGGATAATCTCCTCCGAGTTCCTTTTTTGTGGCCTCTATATAGTTGTCTGAAAGATAGCGCAGGAATAGAAAAGACAGCATATAATCGCGAAAATCATCTGCCATCATTGAACCACGAAGATCATCTGCTATTCTCCACAGGGTTTTACCTAATTCATGCTGTTCTTTTATTGTCATATCTTTATCTGTTTTCTTGTTCTGTTTCTATTAATATCTCAGGTAGGTAAAACTCATATTTTCTCAAAAAAGCATCAAGGATTCGGACAAACAGTTGTTTTGTGTCTTTTCCCATGAATACAGGTTCATATATCGAGTATTTACCATGACTAAGTAAATCTAAAGCTCGTGCAAATAACACCTCATCATCTATACCATGAATACATTTCGAAAAATGGCTATAGCCGAAAAACACCGCAGTTTTTTCAATAACACTGCGCAACATATTAAAATGATAAGTGTTTATCTGCACATCGTCTATCGTCTGTCCTTCTTTAGGCAAGAGCCGTTTTAATTCGCATAAAGTTGCGACATGATGAAAGAACGGTGTCTCGTCGGTCGCCCTCAACGTATAGCCGTTTGTCCCATTTTTATGAAAGAAATAACTTTTACGTCTATTTCTTTTTAAGTCGTTATACATCACATTAAAGAATAAATGGTGATGAGAAGAAATAACGATTTTTCTTTTTCCGGAATCCTTTTTCAGCAGATTGCCCAAATCATTGGCGATCGCAATAATGTTATTGTCATCAAGCGAAGACACAGGATCATCTATATAAATATATTTAACCCATGAATATGCCTCGGTTCCATCAATGACCAATTCGCAAATGGCAAGGAACACACACCATATAAATATGTTTTCTTCACCACGAGAAATCTTTATTTTATCTTCTTCCCCCTTTGAAAAAGAGATATGCCACTCTTCATAATCAATCTTGAAATCGAACTCTGCATATCGTTGTAAATAACCGAATATCTTCTCTTCTAATGCTAACTCTTTAAACCCGTTAAAGAAGTTCGAGTCTGCATTGATCTTGAGAACCCTTTCCGTATCATTTTCAAGGTCGTTATCCCAATAGAAAAGATCTTCGGTAAAAGCATTGAAGTATAGTGTATCCCTTGTATTAGCTTCCGTATTTCTACCTCTGTTCTTAAATTCCATGGAAAGACGAGTTTTCCCCGTCCCATTATAGGCATATAATAAAACATAGTCGAAATCGTTTAAATCAGAACGAAATCTGACGGCAACATCCGACAATGTGTTGTATTTGAATATTTTTGCTTCGTTACTCATTGTAATTTAGGAAATAGTTGTTGCATTAATCCTTTTTTATGGTTTTTTAGTTGGTCGAGTTTGGCGGTCTCGGTGGATATGAGTTCGTCTACTGATGATAGGCAATTCGTAACCATCCTAAATTCTTTGTCATTACGTGTTGTCCATATCTTAAAATCTTCAATTTGCTTTAAGCTAATATGGGGAATACCACTACTTGTATTTATTCGATCAATATATTTTTTAAATCGATCTGATCCTATTTGTTGATAAATAAACATGATGAAATCAATATTATCAGCTCTTAGTCTTGCCACACGTTGAACTAATAATGAGCCCTCGTCTTGCTTGTTAATCAGTGCAAAATTACGTCCAACTTTTGAACCGTCCATTGCTATAACAAGATCATTACATAATAATCTGTATTTAGATAATGTATGATCTTCTCTGCTGTAAAATCGATCTATATCATTATTATGACGCACCACACCTTCTGTAATATTTATCCCTCTCATTAATGGAGTACCGTTGTTATCTTCTAAAATTTCACTCCCTTTAAACGCATAACCTGTAAGTATATCAATATTGCATTTTTTTATTGGCAAAAGTATCCATTTTCCTTCATTTTGAAATTCTGGGAAACGAATATCGGGAGTTGTTTTGCCTTCGGCAGGAAATAGTTGCTGCATCAATCCCTTTTTATATTCTTCCAAGGTTTCTATCTTATCTGCTACTGCGCTTATCAAATCATCTAAACTACTCAAACAGTCTGCTATCCTTTGCTGTTCTTCAATTTCTGGCAATGGCACATGAAGGTTTTTAATTTCAGCAGATGCAATGCCCTTAATAGAGGTACCTTGTGTTTCTTGAACCTTTTGTTTCATTATGGTTGAAAGCAAATAAGACAGAAAAATATAGTTGCAGTTTATATTACACAGATTAGTAAAATCTTGGCTGGTACATATATCTACTCTGCTAAAAGCTACTTTTCCTACACCTACACGGGATACGATGTGAATACTTGGAGCTTTACAAAGTTTGGTTGCGGAGTGTTTAATCGCATCTTTTGTTATATGTCTTGTAGGAGTTATTTCAGATATGTTATTTTCGTTAATGTCTGATGAGGATATCCAAGGAATGTCACCATTCCAATATACGTCATTAGATGATGATGGAGTTCCTCCACCTATAATTTCACATATTTCCAATATTGGTGTTCTCTTCCACCCTTCACCATCCCGAAACTCTGGAAACCGTAAAGCTGGAACAACCGTTTTTATATTCTTATCTTTTGTCATAACATCAATCTTCATAAGCCGACAATCCCGAAATTTCACGGCCAGCGGCCAAACGTTTCAATAATGGAACGAGATCATCCATTAGGGCCAATTCAGCCTTAGTACGAGCTTTCCATCCCAATTCCAACGGAGCTAACAAATCACTTAGTTTTTCACCATCGAAGATCATTCGTTCCATTATCTGTTCTACAAATTTGCGTAACGAATCCGCTGTGATACCATGTTTGTCGGCTATAGATGCCAATTGTTTAGCATATTTCTCCGCCTTAAATGCTTCGTACCCCTCTTTTATCTCCTGCTCTGTCTTACCGTTCACTTCGTCGAGACTATCGATGTATTCTCGAATATCGTCCCGTTCATCAATCAGGTTGGCGCTCGATGCCACAAGGCTGATCAACTGCTCTTTGGTTACTCGTTGCTTGCTGTTTTTGCTATTCGTATAGCGGGCGATTAATCCCATTATATAATCGTAGTCAATGACTGCCGAAGCAAAAAGAACAAATTCAAAATCAAGGTCTTCAACCTGTGGACTAACCTCATGGTCTTTGCCTGTCTCCCGCTGTTTGCGTAATTGTTGTGCCGTTTCAATATAGGCTCCACGGAACGAACGCAAAGTCTCTTCTGGCAACAGTTCTTCGATTTTTGCTTTCTCCTGCTCGTTAATATCGGTATATTGCTCCAACTGGGTTCTGTATCGTTGTACTTCTTTGAAACAGTTGATAAAACCGGCACGAGCCTCATCTCCCTGCAAACTATAAACATTTTCAGCTTGGCACTCCAATCCTTGCGATTGCATATATTCACTCAACTTCTGAACGGCATCTTGGAACTTCTCTATCACTTTCGGGGCAGAATCTACAAGCCATATCTCTTTAGGATTATCGGTCTTCTCTCCAGAGAATAACGCTATCGCTTCATCGACAGCATCTTGCTGACCTCTAAAATCAAGGATGTTACCATATGGCTTAGTGTCGTTCAAAATGCGATTGGTACGTGAGAACGCCTGTATCAGACCGTGATATTTCAAATTCTTATCAACGTATAATGTGTTGAGATATTTAGAGTCAAAGCCTGTCAGCAACATATCCACGACAATCGTTATATCGATCTTATTTTTGTGTGGATAGTCTTTATTGCTATATTGTTGATCTTTGATGCGTTTCTGCACATCTTGGTAGTAGGCATCAAACTCAGCGATTGTATGGTTGGTTTTATATTGCCGGTTATAGTCGTCAATAATAGTTTTCTGCGCCTTTTTCTTTTCTTCAGGCTCTTTACAGTTGTCATTCTGCTCTTGTGGCAGGTCTTCCTGTATTTGCTGAATATCTTTATTCCCTTCGGCAGGAGGCGAGAATACGCAAGCGATGTTAAGCGGTTCGTAATTCTCATTTTGCTGCATTAAACTTTCTTGCGCTCTGCGGAACAGTCCGTAATATTCGATAGCTTCATTGATAGAGGCTGTGGCAAGTATGGCATTAAACCTACGGGAGTGGGTTGCTGCGTCATGTTTCGATAATATCGCATCTACTACCGCCTGTTTCTTTAGTGTGCCATCTGCCCTACGATCGCCTGTCTCTTTGGGCTTAAAATAATCGACATGGAAACGTAAGACGTTTTTGTCCTCGATCGCATGTGTTATGGTATAAGCGTGTAGTCTGCTTGGGAAGATATCTTCCGTAATCTTATATGAGGCTTCTTCTCCGCTTATTTGTGTATAAGTTGCATTTTGTTCAAATATGGGTGTTCCCGTGAAACCGAAGAGTTGAGAGTTCGGGAAAAATTCTTTGATTGCCTTGTGATTGTCTCCGAACTGAGAGCGGTGGCACTCATCGAAAATGAATACAATTCGTTTATCCTTTAGATGGATTAAACGGTCTTTATAGTTATTTTTATTGGACGAATCGAGTGCGATACCCAATTTTTGAATGGTAGTTACAATTACTTTGTCGGCATAGTCGTCCGACAACATGCGTTTAACAAGAGTCCCCGTATTGGTATTCTCTTCTACGCAATTTTCTTGAAACTTATTAAACTCCTCGCGTGTTTGTCTATCCAAATCTTTACGGTCTACCACAAACAAGCATTTATCAATGTCGGGATTATCTTTTAACAGAGTAGATGCTTTGAATGATGTTAGCGTCTTGCCACTTCCTGTCGTGTGCCAAATATAACCGTTACCTCTGTTTTGATGAATACAATCTATTATTGCTTTTACCGCATATATCTGATAGGGGCGCATTATGAGCAACTTTTGTTCACTGACAACCAAAACCATATAGCGGTTAATCATCTCTCCCAATGTACATTTCGACAAAAATGCCGTAGAAAACGCATCAAGGTGGGTTATTTTTCTGTTTGACTCTGTCGCATATTGATAGACTGGCAAAAACTGCTCATCTGTATTGAAACTGAAATGTTGATCGTTATTATTGGTGAAATAGTAAGTATTTGCCTGATTGCTTACGATAAAAAGTTGCATAAAACAAAGTAATGTATTCGTATATCCATTACCCGTATCATTTTTATAATCAATAATTTGTTGCATCGCCCGGCGAGGACTAACATCCGAAGCCTTCAACTCGACCTGGATTACAGGAATGCCATTGATCAATAAAATCACGTCATACCGATGATAGCTGTTATTGGTATTTATACGCAACTGATTAATTACCTCATAATCATTCTTGCACCAATCTTTGATATTGACCAGCATGTATTGTAATGGTGTCCCGTCTTCACGCATAAACGTATTGATTCCTCGTAGCCTTTTAGAAGAAGCAAAAACATCAGCATCAATGATCTCCTCGAGCAAACGATCAAATTCAGAGTCCGTTAAATGTACCCTGTTCAATGCTTCGAACTTTGTTCTGAAGTTCCGCTCTAAAGCATTCCTATCACGAATATCGTCACGATAGGTGTACTTGAGATCTATTAATTTATTAATAAAATGATCTTCTATTTGTTTTTCCTTAGATATCATATTTTTTCAAGAACTTTTTTATCCGGTTCATATCAATTGGATATTGATGTTATTCTCTGTATTTGGCAATAAAGATATAAAATATCTTGCTATGTGATAGCGAAAAGATGAAGAAGTTGTATTGACTTGATCTTTTCAATATCCTAGATTTTCTAGAACATTGAATTTATAAAAACATCTACAATATCTACCACTCTGTTGTGTACTCTCTGTAAATAAGAATATTACCTATAGGTTGTAGATCTCCAAACATCTACAATTATTATTCAATATCTACCATTTATTATTGATTTTCATACAATTTTCTTTTCGCATGAAGGAAAAAAGTGTTATATTTGAGGAATACTGAAAATCTAAAAGATATGATAGAAAAACTCGATTACGCTATGGTGCCGACAGGCTTTGTACATTGTTTTAATGAAAATTGTAAGAACGCCAACCGCTGCTTGCGGCATCAAATTGTCCGTTTTATCCCCGATACGCTTTGGGCGGTGAGTGTCGTGAATCCCGCACGTACCAGTCCTACCGGAAAGTGTGCGGCTTTCATGGCGGATACTCCCGTGCAATACGCTGTCGGCATGGATCACCTATTAGACCAGATACCTTATCTGGAGGCGAAACGCATCAAGCAACGTCTGTTGATGACATACGGTAAGAATAAGTTTTATCAGTTTAAGCGCAAGGAAAGAACCTTCTCGCCTGAAGACCAACAGTATATCCGTCAGGTCTTTCGGATGTACGGAGTAAAGGATGAGCCAGTCTTTGATGCTTGGCTGAGTGGCTACCGATGGACGAAGGGATAAGAGCTGATAAGAGTTTTGTCTTATGCTGATATAGGTAGACACATTCAATAACAATAAAATGTGTAATT
>ERZ826016.111-NODE-111-length-98664-cov-5.461499_pt1 | contig 98664 bp, 93 predicted proteins | sample MGYA00519872_ERZ826016 | MGnify/ENA primary metagenome ERZ826016 (study PRJEB31778, sample SAMEA3449218) | human gut metagenome | biome: human gut; feature: human-associated habitat; material: faeces | place: United Kingdom | collected 2010/2012 ... | reverse complement strand
GGGGCCGGAGACGGCGTCCGGACGGCTTTCGGGGCGGCCGGAGCGTCTGGCGGCATGGACGCGGGACGCGGACGGGGCGCGGGCGCCGGAGCCGGCAACGGCGCGGGGGCCGCGGGCTGCGCGGCGGGGACGCCAGCCTGCACCTGCCGCTCCAGCGCTTCGATGCGGTCGAGGAGCCCTTCGAGGGTGCGGCTCCCCCGGAGGCGGCACAGGCGCAGCAGGCCCATTTCCGCATGCATCCGCGGGGCGGCGCTCCGCTTCATGTCGGCGAGCGACCCGTGAAGCGATTCGAAAAGCGCGTCCAGGAAAGGTTCGGTGAGCGTCTCCGCTTCGGCGAGGAGCTGGGGCTTCTGCGCGCCGTAGATGGAGAGCTCCGGCGCGTCGGGATGGATTTTCGCGATCATCACGTCCCGGAAGTGGGCGAGGAGCTCCGTCAGGACTGCCGACGGCTCTTTCCCATCCTGGAGGATGTCGGAAAATTCCGTGAGCGCCGCGCCGCTCTCCCGGCGGAGGATGTGCCCAGCCAGAGAGAGGATGCGGTCTTTGCCGGTGAGGCCGAGGAGCTCGTACACCATGGCGGCAGTGAGCGGTTTGTCTCCCGCGGCGCCGGAGCACTGGTCAAGCAGGGAGAGCGCGTCCCGCAGGCCCCCTTCGGCACGGACGGCGATGAGGTCCGCCGCTTCTTCCGTGAGGCCGAATCCGCTCTGCTGCGCGATGTAGAGCAGGTGGTCCCGGATGTCCTCCGTGGAGATGCGGCGGAATTCGTAGCGCTGGCACCGGGAGAGGATAGTGAGCGGGATTTTTTCCGGCTCGGTCGTGGCGAGGATGAAGAGCACGTGGGACGGCGGCTCTTCGAGCGTCTTCAGCAGCGCGTTGAACGCTTCCTTCGTGAGCATGTGCACTTCGTCGATGATGTACACTTTCTTCCGGCACACCGTGGGGAGCGAGCGCACCGATTCCTTCAGCGCGCGGATCTCCTCGATGCCGCGGTTCGAGGCGGCGTCGATCTCGTACACGTCGAGCGACGCGCCGCTGGTGATCTCCCGGCAGGTGCGGCACTCGTTGCACGGGTCCGCGCCGCGGAGATGTTCGCAGTTCACCGCCTTGGCGAGGATTTTCGCCATGCTCGTCTTCCCCGTGCCCCGCGGGCCGGAGAAGAGATACGCATGGGCGAGGCGGTCCTCCGCCACCGCCCGGCGGAGCGGCTCGGAGATGTGCTTCTGCCCCACCACTTCCGAGAATGTCTGAGGCCGCCATTTGCGGTACAGTGCGAGATACGCCATAAGACCTTCCTCATTTCCGACAATCAAAAAATCTGCAGTCCTCATTTATGACAGCCCCCAGGATGCACCGTGGCACATGAAAAGGTCCACTTACTGCTGCTTCCTCTCGGACCTGACAGGGTTCATGGGATTTCATTGCACGGGGCCCGGAGACTGCCATAAATCAGAACTGCAGAGCCATGTGTGAATATTATACAATACAATCCGCCGTTTTCCAAATGCGCGGCCCGGTCCCGCCGATGCGCGCATCATTTTTTCGGCGGGCGGATGGAAAGGGACGGGAAGCCGTGACTATTCTTTTTTATTTTCCTTTATCTGTTTCCAGAGGCGGGCGCCGCGCAGCATTGAAAAGTATATGCTGCCTTTCAGAAAAGATACGCTGTACGATGCCGAAATGAGATTCAGATAGACGCTAAAAGAAAGGGTGTGATACAATACAGGAAATTGCATTGCCGCGCAGGCGGAAGAAAAGGAGTCAACTATGGAATACCGCATCGAACACGACACTATGGGCGAAGTGAAAGTCCCGGCGAACCGGAAGTGGGGTGCGCAGACGCAGCGCTCGCACGACAATTTCCGCATCGGGCACCGCATGCCCATGGAGATCATCTACTCTTTCGCGGTGATGAAGAAATGCGCCGCCCTGGCGAACCGCGAGCTGTCCGGCCTCGATGAGGACAAGGCCGCGGCCATCTGCGAAGCCTGCGACGAGATCACCGCGGGGCTGTGGGACGAAGAATTCCCGCTCGTGGTCTACCAGACCGGCTCTGGCACGCAGAGCAACATGAACCTGAACGAGGTCATTGCCCATCTGGCGAATGAGAAGCTCGCCGCGAAAGGGCTCGAGAAGCGGGTCCACCCGAATGACGACGTGAACAAGTCCCAGTCTTCGAACGACACCTTCCCCGCCGCGATGCACATCGCTGCGGTGGAAGTGCTGCACCGCGATCTCTACGCGCCGCTGGACGCGCTCATCGATGTGTTTGATCGGAAAGCGGCGGAATACATGGACATCGTGAAGATCGGCCGCACCCACGTGCAGGACGCGGTGCCGCTCACGTTCGGCCAGGAGATCTCCGGCTGGGCGGAAATGCTGAAGAAATGCCGCGACATGATCCATGACGGCGAGAAATATCTCCTGCCGCTCGCCCTCGGCGGGACGGCGGTCGGCACAGGGCTCAACGCGCCGAAAGACTTCGGCCGCCGCGCGGCGGAGCTCATCGCCGGCGAGACGGGCCTGCCCTTCACGGAAGAGGCGAATAAATTCTACGCGCTCACCGGCCGGGACAATTTCGTCTTCCTCCATGGGGCGCTCCAGGCGCTCGCCGACGACTGCATGAAGATCGCCGACGACATCCGCCTTCTGGCGAGCGGGCCGCGCTCCGGCCTCGGCGAGATTACCATCCCGGCCAATGAACCGGGCTCGTCCATCATGCCGGGCAAGGTGAATCCCACCCAGTGCGAGGCGCTCACCATGGTGAGCTGCCGCGTCCACGGCAACCAGACGGTCATCTCCCTCGGCGCCTCGCAGGGCCGCTTCGAGCTGAACGTGTACGCGCCGGTCATCGCGGACGCCTTCATCGAGTCGGTGAAGCTCCTCGGCGAAGCGATCCACTCCTTCACCATCCACTGCGCCGAAGGGATGGAGCCGAACCGGGACCGCATGGCGGAGCTGGTGGAAAATTCCCTCATGCTCGTGACGGCGCTCTCTCCGCACATCGGGTATGAAAAGGCCGCCGCCATTTCGAAAAAAGCGTTCGCAGAAGGCACCTGCCTCCGGGCAGCGGCCGTCTCTCTGGGCTATGTGACGGAAGAAGAGTACAACCGTTACGTCGTGCCGGAAGCCATGACCAATAAAGACCGCTGAGCTATATCAATTTTGCATACAGAGTACTTCTCCTATGAGAAAAATGCCGAAAAGAGCCCCGTTTCGGGGCTTTTTTTGCGCCTTTTCGGGCTGATGCCGGCGGGTGCGGCCTGCGCTGGCGGAAAATGTCCCGTCTGTGGCACAGCGTCCCGGACGGACGGATGCGGGCGGCAGGGGCACGGCGGCCGGAGAAAAGCGCCTGTTTCCCGCGGCCCGGGCGGATGAAGCAAACCGGAAGCATGCCCGGCGCGGGCGAAGTGCGGCGGGACATAAAATGATAGGAAAAATCCATGCGGGACGAAAAACGTCCATGTGGACGCAGATTCTTCTGTAAAGGTTTTGTTTGTGTTAAAATAACTAAGTTAGTACAGAGTGCATCAAAGGCAGGGATAAGAGAGCCGCCCCGCGGGGAAGGGTTTCTTATTTCTGCATGCGTGAATGTAAGGAGGACCGTATGAGTCGGATCGCCGTTATCGGAAGCTGCAATGTCGATCTCACCGTAGAGGCGGACCGCCGGCCCGGCGCGGGCGAAACCGTCATGGGCCGCCGCCTCGTGATCTCGCCCGGGGGCAAGGGGGCCAATCAGGCTGTGGCCGCCGCCCGTCTGGGCGCGGACGTATGGATGGTGGGCTGCGTCGGAGACGACGCGAACGGCCGGATGATGCTGGACACGCTCGCCCGCGAAGGCGTGCACACGGACTATGTGAGAGTCCTGTCCGGCGTGACCACCGGCACGGCGCACATCACCCTCGCCGAGGGCGACAACAGCATCATCGTGGTGAAAGGCGCGAATGACCGGGTGGACGAAGCCTGCGTCGACGCGGCGTGGGAGACTATCCGGAGCTGCGACATGATCCTGCTCCAGCACGAGATCCCGCTCGCCACGAACGGCTATATCGTCCGCCGCGCCGCCGAAGAAGGGCTGTCCGTCCTCCTGAATCCGGCGCCTTTCGAGGAAGTCCCGGCGGAGATCCTCGAAAAGATCACTTACGTCACGCCCAATGAACACGAAGCGGCGCTCATGTTCCCCGGCCTCTCCCGGGAAGAGATCCTGTCCCGCCCGGCGTGCACCGTCCTCATGACGGTCGGCGCGGACGGCGTCCTCTTCGGCGGAGAAGAAGGACCGGAGACGGTGCCCGGCTTCACCGTGCCCGTGGTCGACACCACCGGCGCAGGCGATACATTCAACGGCGCGTTCGCCGCCGCGGTGAGCGAGGGCATGGCCGTACGCGATGCCGTGCGCTTCGCCAATGCGGCCGCGGCGCTGTCCATCGGAAAAATCGGCGCGCAGGGCGGCATGCCCCGCCGCGCGGAAGTGGAGGAAATGCTCACATGCAGAAAGTAGGAATCCTGAACAGCTCCATCGCAAAAGTGCTGGCGGATATGGGGCATACCGATCAGATCGTCGTCGGGGACTGCGGTCTTCCCGTACCGCAGGGCACGCCGAAGATCGACCTTGCTCTCCGGCTGGGCCAGCCGAAATTCATCGACGTGGTCCGCGAAGTGGCAAAATACATGATCATCCAGAAAATCTACGTCGCTCCGGAGACGGAGAAAGAAAATCCCGCCCAGTGGGCGGCGCTCCACGAAGTCTTCCCGGAAGACCAGGTGGAGTGGGCCGTCCTGGACAACCACGAAGCGCTGAAAAAAATGGAAGGGCAGGCGAAAGCCGTCATCCGCACTGGCGAGGACACGCCGTTCTCGAACGTGGTGCTGGAATCCGGCTGCATCATCTGACCGTCGCCCCGAAAGGGATATCTTGAAGGAAGGAAGAGTATTGAGATGGAAATCGACATGAAAGGGATCTGCAAATCCTTCGGCACGAACCAGGTGCTGCGCGGCGTCAATCTGCATCTCCGCTCCGGTGAAGTACAGGCCCTCATGGGAGAGAACGGCGCGGGCAAATCCACGCTGATGAATATCCTCACGGGCATCCACAAGGCCGATGCCGGCACGATCGAAGTGGACGGCAAGCCCATGGTCTTCCGCAACAACAAGGACGCGGAGGATCACGGCATCGCCTTCATCCATCAGGAGCTGAACATCTGGCCAAATCTGTCCGTGCTGGAAAACCTGTTCCCGCTGAAGCGGCCGCGGACCCGGTTCGGATTCATTGATTTCAAGAAGATGCGGGAGATCGCCGAAGCGAAATGCAAGGAGATCGGCATCGAGCTGCCGCTGGACGAGATCGCGGGGAACTGCTCCGTGGGCCAGCAGCAGATGGTGGAAATCACGAGGAGCCTCCTCCTCGACGCGAAAGTCGTCATCATGGACGAACCCACCGCCGCGCTCACCGAGCGCGAGACCGACCGCCTCTTCGACGTGATGCGCCAGCTCAAGGCACAGGGCGTGGCCATCATCTATATTTCTCACCGCATGGAAGAAGTCTTCGGCAACTGCGACACCATCACCGTCATGCGTGACGGCCAGACCATCAGCAGCAAGCCCGTGGGTGAGACCACCATGAGCCAGATCGTCAAGGACATGGTGGGCCGCGAGATCTCCGAGTACTACCCGATCCGCACCGTCACGCCGGGCGAGGAAGTCTTCCGCGTGGAGCACCTCACCCAGCCGGGCGTCTTCCAGGACGTGTCCTTCTCAGTGAAGAAGGGCGAGATCTTCGGCGTGGCCGGTCTCATGGGCGCAGGACGCACGGAGATCATGCGTGCCCTCTTCGGCGTGGACCCGCACAAATCCGGCAAGGTCTTCCTCCACGGCAAGGAAATCAATATCAAGAATCCGCTCGACGCCATCAAGGAAGGCTTCGGATTCATCACGGAGAACCGGAAGACCGAAGGGCTCATCCTCGATTTCTCCATCCTGAAAAACATCGCCCTCCCGAGCGAGAAACACTTCGCCAACTACAGCTGCATCAATTCGGAAAAAGAATACGAATTCTGCAAAGTCCTCGCGGACAAGCTCGGCGTCAAGACCACCGATATCTATCAGGAAGCGAAGAACCTGTCCGGCGGCAACCAGCAGAAAGTGGTCATCGCCAAATGGATCGGCATGCATCCGTCGCTCCTCATCCTTGATGAACCGACCCGGGGCATCGACGTGGGCGCGAAAAAAGATATCTACGATCTCATGAACGAACTGACGGCGCAGGGCGTCTCCCTCATCATGGTCTCGTCCGACCTGCCGGAGATCCTCGGCATGAGCGACCGCATCATGGTCATCCACGAAGGCCGCGTCGCCGGCATCCTCTCCCGCAAGGAAGCGTCGCAGGAGAAAATCATTACACTCGCAACTGGAGGGAAATAACCCATGAATTCTGCAAAAGCCAAAAATCTCCTGAGAGAGATGGGCCCGCTCATCGGCCTCATCGCCCTCTTCGCCGTCATCGCTCTCCTGAACGACCGGTTCATCTCCCCGTCGAACCTGAGCAACCTGCTCCGTCAGGTCTCCATCAATGCGCTCATTTCCTTCGGCATGACCTTCGTCATCCTCACGGGCGGCATCGACCTCTCCGTCGGCAGCATCCTCGCGCTCTCCAGCGCGCTCCTCGCCAGCATGATGACCTCCGGCATGAATCCGGAACTGGCCGTCATCGTGGCCGCCTTCATCGGCCTCTGCCTCGGCGCAGTGAACGGTATCATCGTGGCCTACGGCAAAGTCGCCCCCTTCATCGCGACGCTCGCCACCATGACCATCTACCGCGGCGCGACCCTCGTCTACACGAACGGCAACCCCATCAGCGGCCTCACGGAAGACCCGATCTTCCACGCCCTCGGCCAGGGCGACATCGCGGGCATCCCCGTGCCGGCGATCCTCATGTTCATCGCGTTCTTCATCCTGCTCTTCATCCTGAACAAGACGCCCCTCGGCCGTCAGACCTACGCCGTGGGCGGCAATGAAAAAGTGGCCTACATCGCAGGCATCAAGATCGACCGCGTGAAGATCGTGGCCTACGCCATCACCGGCCTGCTCTGCGCGCTTGCCGGCGCGGTCCTCACCGCCCGCCTGAACTCCGCGCAGCCCACCGCCGGCACCGGCTACGAACTCGACGCCATCGCGGCGGTCGTCCTCGGCGGCACCAGCCTCGCCGGCGGCAAAGGCCGCATCTCCGGCACCCTCATCGGTGCCCTCATCATCGGCACGCTCAACAACGGGCTGAATATCCTCAATGTGTCCAGCTTCTACCAGCAAGTTGTCAAAGGGATCGTTATTTTGCTCGCAGTTCTCATGGATCGTAAGAAATCGTAAGGAGGTCGTTTCTCTTGCTGAAAAAATTAGTTATCGCCTGCCTGCTCGGCGCGGCGCTCGTCTCCGTTTCCGGCTGCGGCTCTTCCGATAAGAAAGAAGAAGCCGCCGCTTCCGGCGAAAAGACCATGACCATCGGCTTCGCCGTCTCCACCCAGAACAATCCGTTCTTCGTCACCATGGCCAAGAGCGTCGAAGACGCTGCGGCCAAAGCCAATATCGACGTAAAGATCGTCGATGCGCAGAACGATCCGGCCAAGCAGTCCAATGACGTCACCGACCTGATCGAATCCAAGGTCGACGTGCTCATCATCAATCCGGTCGACTCCGCGGCCATCTCCAACTCCGTCATCGCCGCGAACGAAGCGAAGATCCCGGTCATCACCATCGACCGCTCCGCTGACAGCGGCGACGTGGTCACCCACATCGCGTCCAACAATGTGAAAGGCGGCGAAATGGCGGCGGAATACATCGTGAAGAAGCTGGGCGAACAGGCTCCCGTGGCGGAACTGGAAGGCATCCCCGGCGCGTCCGCTACCCGTGAACGCGGCGAAGGCTTCCACAAAGTGGCCGACCAGAAGCTGAAAGTCCTGGCGAAACAGTCCGCGGACTTCGACCGCACCAAAGGCCTCACCGTCGCGGAGAACATCCTCCAGGCGAATCCCGACGTGAAAGCCATCTTCGCGCAGAACGATGAAATGGCTCTCGGGGCCATCGGCGCAGCGAAGAGCGCCTCCAAAGATATCCTCGTCATCGGCTTCGACGGCACCGAAGACGGCCTGAAATCCATCCAGGACGGCGAGATGGCGGCGACCATCGCACAGCAGCCTGACAAGATGGGCGAAGTCGCCGTAGAGACCGCGCAGAAGATCGCCAAAGGCGAAAAAGTCGAAAAGAGCATCGCCGTCGATCTGAAACTCGTCGAAAAACAGTGACATCCCGCCGGTTTCCGGCACCCGCAGACAACTTGAATCGCCGCGCAAGCGGAAAAGCCCCGGTCATCCCTCCGGGGCTTTTTGTGTGCCCGGGAAAAGCAGGGCGCGACGGGGAGAAATTTGTCCGGCGGCGCGGATTTCCCGCGGCGGAGAATTGACACGGCGCGGGGGCGCGTCTTACAATAATAGCATTAAGGAAATTCCGGGGCATTGATCGGCTTTGGGAAGCTGCGAGCGGGCGCGGCCCGCACAGGTTTCCGGAGAATGGAAGGTGTTTCAGGTTTCCAAAACTTGAAATAAAGGAGAGATGTGTTATGGCAATTCGTTTTTCCAGCACACTGGAAGCAATCAAAGGCTCGGATCTCGGTCCGCTGCTCGCGCTCACTGCAAGACCGGAGGTCATTTCTTTTGCAGGCGGCCTCCCCGCTCCGGCTACGTTCCCGCTGAAGGAACTGACGGAATGCGCCATCAAGGTTCGTGAGGAAGACGGCGCAGGCGCCATGCAGTACGGCCCGTCCATGGGCTTCATGGGGCTCCGCCAGGCCATCGCGGACCGCATGAACCGCATGTACGGCCCGATGGGCATGGACAAGGTGGATCCGCAGCACATCATGATCACCACGGGCTCTCAGCAGGGCCTCGATATGGTGGGCCGCGTATTCCTTGACAAGGACGATGTGGTCCTCATCGAAAGCCCGTCCTATCTGGGCGCGATCGGCGCGTTCGAACTGAATCAGCCGAAGTTCGTGGAAGTCCCCACGGACGATCAGGGCATGATCCCGGAAGAACTGGAAAAGATCATCACCACCACGGACCGGATCAAATTTATCTACGTCATCCCGAACTACCAGAACCCGACCGGCATTTGCTGGTCTCTGGAACGGCGCAAAGCGCTGATGGATCTCGTGACGAAGTATGAAATCCCCGTATTCGAGGACAATCCGTACGGCGACCTCCGCTTCGAAGGCGAGGAAATCCCGCCGCTGGTGTCCATGGACCCGAAACATCTCGTCATGTATTCCGGCACGTTCTCCAAGACGCTCGCTCCGGGCATGCGCCTCGCATGGATCGTGGCGAATGACGAGATCATGGCGAAGCTCGACCTTGTGAAGGGCTCCACCGACCTGTCCACGCCGGGCACCACCCAGCGTGAATGCGCGATGTACATGGAAAACTACGACTTCGAAGGCCACATCAAGGAAAACTGCGCGCTCTACGCGAAGCGCCGCGACGCGATGTGCGAAGCCATCAAGAAATATTTCCCGGAAAACGTGAAGTGCACCTATCCGCACGGCGGCCTCTTCCTGTGGGTCGAACTGCCGGAAGGCATCGACGCCCGCAAGATGCTCATGGCATGCATCGAGAACAACGTGGCGTACGTCCCGGGCGACAGCTTCTTCCCGGCTTCCAAGAAGAAGAACTACTTCCGCCTGAACTTCTCCTACAATGACGAATCTGTCATCGAAGAAGGCATCAAGCGTCTGGGCGAAGCGCTGAAGAATTACAAAGACTGACCGGTCTCTGCAGGTCCCTTTCCTTCGGGAGAGGGATCTTTTTTTGCGCACAAAAAAGGCAGGACGGGAAAGTCCTGCCCTGCGGTGCATCAGTAGCCTTTTTTCTTGTCGATCACGTTCATCATGGGCTGGCCGAGGCTCCAGGCGATGAAGTTTTCCCGGAGGAGCTCGAGGAGGCGGTCCCAGAAGTCGGGCGTCATGGACGCGGTGTGGGGCGTCATGATGACGTTCTTCATGTCCCAGAAAGGATGGTCCGCCGGGAGCGGCTCTTTGCTGAAGACGTCCAGCGCCGCGCCGGCGAGGTGCCCGCTCCGTAGGGAGGCGATGAGCGCGGCTTCGTCCACCACGGAAGCGCGGGCGATATTGATGAAGAGCGCTCCTTCTTTCATGGCGGCGAATTTGTCCGCGTCGAAGAAGTTGTCCGTCTCGGGCGTGGCGGGGAGCGCGGCGACGACCACGTCCGCCGAGGGGAGCGCGGTCATGATGTCTTCGGTGCTGTACACTTCGTCGGCGAAGAGCTCGTCCGTGCGGCTCCGCTTCACGGCGATGACGTGCATGCCGAAGACGCGCGCCTTTTCGGCCACGGCGCGGCCGATGCCGCCGAAGCCGGCGAGGAGGAGCTTCTTTTTCTGGAGGATGTCGCCCTTCGGGCGTTTCCACGCGTGGGCGTCCTGATTGCGCACCGCTTCGGGGAGGCGGTGGAACCATCCGAGGAGGAGGGCCATGGTGTGCTCGGAGACGGATTTGTCGTGCACGCCGTGAGAATTCGTGAGGACGACCGGGCGCTCCATCATGGACGGCGTGAGGAGCTTCTCCACGCCGTCCGAGAGGGAGTGCACCCAGCGCAGGCGCGGCGCGGCGGCGAGCACGGGCTCCGCATCCTGGAAGCCCCACATGGCGACGGCGTCTGCGTCGGCGAGATGGGGCAGGGCCTCGGCCACGGAGGGATACGCTTCCACGACGGCGCCGGGGACGGCGCTCTCCAGCGCGGCGATGCGGGCGGGAGACAGTTTATTGATGACCACGAGTTTGACAGACATGAGATTCACCCCTTTGGGAAAAATACGGAGATTTTTCTTCATTATAGCACAGGCGGCAGGCCCTCCGCGGGGAGGACAATCTCTGCTATAATAGGGAGAAATGCGAGCCGCGGGACGCGGCAGGAGGACAGACGGATGGCAGAGAGAAGACGGAAGCCGGCGGGCAGGAGACCGGCACGCCGCTCGCGGAAAAAGAAAAGCGGCGGCGGGCGGTTCCTGTTTTCGCTGCTCTTTTTTATTGCGGCGGCCGCGGCGGCAATCTATTTCACGTCGCAGGCGCCGGCGGAGCCGGAAGGCCCGGGAAGGCCGGCCCCGCGGAGCGCGGTGGAGCGCGTTATCGACACGGTGCGGGAGACCGCGGAGGAAGTGACGGCCCCGGCGGAAGAGAAAACGGAGCGGACGGAAGAAGCCCCGGCCCGGACGGAGCGCGGCGAAGGCGGGCAGGCGGAGCGGCCCCGCCGGGAGACGGCGGCCCCCGCGCCGGAGCGGAAGGCGGAGCCCGCGCGGCCCGCGCCGCAGGAGCGGCTCTCCGGGGCGCTCGCGGTGGTCATCGACGACGGCGGGCGGGATCTCGCTTCGCAGCGGGTATATGAGCAGATGGGAATCCCGCTCACCCTCGCGGTGATGCCGAACCAGCCCCACACGGGCGAGGCCGCGGCGGAGTGGGCGGCGGCGGGCCTGCCGGTCATCATCCACCAGCCCATGGAGTCCGTGTCGGGCGCGGCAGCGGAGCCGGTCTATATTTCCACGGCGATGACGGCGGACGAGCAGGCGCGGGTCCTCGCCGATTCGTTCTCGCAGATCCCGCAGGCGGTGGGGATGAACAATCATCAGGGCTCGAAGGCGACCATCCACCGCACCACCATGAACAATGTGATGAAGGCGCTCTCCGCGCGGGGGATGTTCTTCCTGGACAGCGCGACGAACAGCACCACCGCGGCGGATGCGGCGGCCGCGGCGTACGGCGTGCCCTACGTGCGGAATGAGCTCTTCGTGGACAATTCCACGGACGTGGAGGAGATCAAGGCGATGATCCGCAAGGGGGCGCGCATGGCGGCGGCGAACGGCAGCGCGGTCATCATCGGCCACTGCCGGCCCCACACGGCGGAAGCGTTCCGGCAGATCGTGCCGGAGCTCGAGGCGGCGGGCATCACCTTTGTGTACGTGTCGTCGCTGACGCACTGAGAGGAGGAGCCATGGAAGGAAAACTCGCGGTGATTTCCGGCGGGACGAGCGGCATCGGTCTCGCGGCGGCGCAGTGCCTGGCCCGGGACGGCTGGCGCACGGCGCTCCTCGGCCGGGACGCGGAGAAAGGACGCGCGGCGGAAGCGGCCGTGCCGGGGAGCCGCTTCTTCCCGTGCGACGTGGGCGACCCGGCGCAGGTGCGGGCCGCGGCGGCGCAGGCGGCGGAAGGCGGGCCCGTCGGCGCGGCGGTGACGGCGGCGGGCATGTACACGGAAGGCCTGCTGGAGAATGCGTCCGACGAAGAGATCGCGGCGTGCCTGCAGACGAACGTATGCGGCACGCTGTACGTCCTGCGGGCGCTCATCCCGTATATGAAATCCCGCGGCGGGAGCATCGTCACCGTGGCGTCCGACGCGGCGGTGCAGGGCAACGTGCAGGGAAGCGTGTACGGCGCGTCGAAAGGCGCGGTGCTGGCGCTCTCCCGCTCGCTCGCGCTGGAGCTGGCCGTGTACGGCATCCGCGTGAACTGCGTCTGCCCCGGCGACATCCGCACGCCGCTCCTGGCGGCGCAGCTCGCGAAGTACGGCGGGAGCGAGGCGGACATGGCCGCGCAGTACCCGCTGGGGCGCATCGGCCGGCCGGAGGAAGTGGGCGAGGCCGTTGCCTTCCTGATCTCGGAGCGGGCCTCCTTCATCACGGGGAGCGTCCTGCCCGTGGACGGGGGCCTCACGGACTGGTAAAAGCGGTGTACAGGGCCTGAAATTTCAGTATAATAAAAAGAGAAGAGGCGGTCCGCCTCAAGTTTGGATAGAAACTGGCGCAAGTCTGGAGGGATAGACATGAGCGATGAAAAGATCTTGGAAAACGGCGCGTCTCTGCCCGCGGAAAAACCGGCGGCAGATCTCGCGGAGAAACCGTCTGCCGCGGTAGCGGAGAAACCGGCCGCCGCCGTGGCGGAACGGCCGGCAGCCCCCGTCATGGAGCGGCCGGAGGCGGCGGTGACGGAAACGGCTCCGGAGGAAACCGCAGCGGAGCCGACCCCGGCGGAGGCGGCCGAAGCGGAAGCGGCGGCGAGCCGTGCGGAGATGGACGAGCCCTACGACATGCCCGAGGCGGAGATGGAAGTGGACATCCGCGACGACCGGGACGACGAGGCGGAGAGCCTCATCCGCTGGGCGGCGGCCCGGGCGGGGATCATCGTCGTGGCCCCGGTGCTCGGCACGGCGGCGCTCATGGCGAACGAAGTGTACATGATCGCCCGGCTCGGCGAGACCTACGGCGTGAAGCTCTCCGACAAGGTGGTGCTCTCCTTCATCGGCTCCCTCGGCGGGACCGTGGCGGGGAGCCTCGCGGCGACGCTCATCCCGATCGCCTTCATGCAGGTGCCCATCGCGGTGGGCGTGACGTACGGCATCGGCCGGGCGGCGCAGAAGTGGATCAAGGACGGCATGCCCGACGATGTGAAGCCCTACCGCGAAGTCTTTGAAGAAGAAAAGAAAGAGGGCGAAGCGCACGCGGACGAGCTGAAGGACAATCCCCTGAAAGATCAGCCGCTGGGCGACGAGAGCGCCCGCTTCGAAGAACCGGAGGCGAAGAAGCTCTACCCTGACGGCGCGCATGAAGCGTTCGGAAAATTGTCGGACAAGCTCACCGAGGCGGCGGGTCTCGCGTCCGCGCGGTTCCTGGACGCGCTGAAGAAGGCGGGCGTCACGGACGAGCAGATCGAGCAGGCGAAATACACCGCGATCGGCGTGTCCGAAGTGGCGAAGGAGACCGCCGAGGAAGCGGCGAAGGATTTCTCCGCCCAGGCGAAAGTGAAATCGAAGGAACTGGCGGCGCAGGCAAAAGAACGCTCCCGGGAGCTGTCGGCCCAGGCGAAGGCGAAATCGAAAGAACTCTCCGCCCAGGCGAAGGAACAGATGGAAGCGATGAAGGAAAAGAGCCGGAAGCTCCGCCGTGAAGCAGACATCCGCGCCGCCGAAGCCCGCGTCCGCGCAGAGCAGGCGAAGGCGGAGGCGCGCATCCGCATGGCGCAGGCCCGTGTGAAGGCGGCCTATGTGCGGGCGCAGGCGGAGGAACAGGCCGAAGAGACGAAGGCCCGCGCCGCGGAAGTCACGGAAAAGGTGCAGGACAAGGTCAAAGAATATAAAGAGACCGCGCGGAAGACCGCCGGCGAGGCGAAAGACAGCCTCCGCACCGCCGCGGAAGATTTCCGGGCGAAGGCCATGGAGCGCGCCGATCAGCGCCGCGCGGAAGACTGTGCCAGGCGCGAAAGCGAAAGCGCCGGAGAGATGGCCCCGGCATCGTCCGATCCGGTGGAACAGCCGCCGGTGGAACCGAAGGAATAAAGGCCGCCGCTGCCGCATCGCCGCGGTGTGACGGCATGGAAAAACGCCCGCTCCCCCCGAGGGGAGACGGGCGTTTTTGCGTGCTCATTTCCGGAAGAGCCGCAGGAAGAACGAGCGGAGCCGGGCGAGGACGCCGGGGCTCCGGATGGACCGGGCTGCGGCAGGCCGCGCGGCGCGCACCGCGTCCCGCGTGACGGCGGGCTTCGGGGCCGGCCGCCTGCGGGCGGAGCGGCGGGGCTCCGGCGGGAGCTTCGGCACGTTCTTCGGCGGCGCTTCCGGCGGAGCGGGGCGGACGGGCTTCGGGACCGGCGTGCGGGAGAGAGGCGCCGCTTCGTCCAGCACCCGGCCGGTCTTCAGGTCGAACGCCTTGAATGAAGACTGCGACCGGTCGAAGGCGGGCGGCACGCGGGAGGCGCTGCCCCGGAGGCCGGAGAGCTCCGTCTCGGCGAGGCGGCCCTCGGAGAGCGGCTTCAGCTGGAAATCGGGATGCTGCTGGTGCGCTTTCGCGAGGGAGAGGAATTTCTTCTGCGCGCCCGGCTTGAAGGGCGCTTCCGTCTCCGGCCAGAAGCCGGTGCGCACGGGCCGCGGCTGGGACAGGTCGTAGGGGATGCGGCAGCCGCAGCGGGTGCACCGCAGCGTCCCTTTCCGCCGCTTCACCTGGCTGTCGAAGAGATGGAGCTTCGCGCCGCAGTTCGGGCAGAGTACAGTGAAATCCATAAAAGCCTCCTTGTTTTCCTTGCTGATCAAAGTATAGCGCGCCGGCGGCGGCGCGGGCAAGGCGGGGCCGTTTGTTTTTGACATTTCTGCCCCGTGTAGTACAATGAATGGGTAAGCGAGGTGGCACCCATGTATGAACTGAAACGGAGAGTGCGCTTCTACGAGACGGACGGCATGCGCGTGGTCTATCACGGCAATTATCTGAACTGGCTCGAAGAGGCGCGCGTGGAATATCTGCGCACGGCACACATCGTGCTCGACGACTGGATGGATATGGGCATCGTCTTTCCCATCGTGGAAGTCCATGTGAAATACCTCCAGTCCGCCCGCTACGATGATGATGTGACGGTCCGCACGTGGCTCACCCATGCGGACCGGGCGAAGCTCGTCTTCCAGTACGAGATCGTGCGGAACGCGACGGGCGAAGTGCTCGTGAAGGCGGAGACGACGGGGACCTTCACCCGGATGGACAACGGGCGCATCGCCCGCGTGCCGAAGGAGCAGATCGCGGAGCTCCTCCGCATGTCGGCGGAAGATCAGGCGAATTATCATGGATAACCGTCCGGTGGGGATCATGGATTCCGGCGTGGGCGGGCTCACCGTGGCGTCGGTCCTGCGCCGGCGCTGGCCGGAAGAGACGATCTGCTATATCGGGGACTCCCTCCGGAATCCCTATGGGGAGCGCACGTCGGAAGAGATTGCCCGGTTCGCCGGGGAGATGAAGGACTTCCTCCTCGGCCGCGGCGTGAAGGCCATCGTCGTGGGGTGCAATACAATCACCTTCAATACGCCGGCGTCTTTCTATGAAGGGCCGGTGCCGGTCATCGGCATGAGCGCGGATTTCTCGTCTCTGCCGAAAACGGCGAAGGCGGCGGTCTTCGCGACGCCCGCGTCTATCGCGAGCCATTCGCACCGCCGGGGCCTCGAGCGGGCCTTGCCGGGCGCGGAGATCGCGGAGGTGCCCTGCGACGGGCTGGCGAACGCCATCGAGACGGGCGCGCCGGAAGAGACGATCCGCGGGATCATCGCCCGGTGCATCCGGACGTATCATGCGGAAGGGGCCGGCGCGGCGGTGCTGGGGTGCACCCACTATCCGCTGGTGCGGCGGCTCTTCGAGGCGCTCATGCCGGGGACGGTCTTCTTCGACCCGGCGGAACGGACCGTGGAGGACGCCATGGAGCGGCTCGCCGCGGCGGACGCGCTGGCGGACGCCCGCGGGGACGACGCGTTCTACTTCACGGCGGGGACGGACGAAGCGGCCGCCCTCATGGCGAAAGTCTTCGGAAAACAGATGCCGGCAGCCCCGGCGGTATTATAAGGAGTACAGGGTATGTTTCTTTTACTGATGCAAATCATCGCCGGCCTCATCCTGCTGGCGTGCCTCGGCTTCCTGGCCTACTGGTTCATCGCGTGGAAGCAGGGGAACTGCGCGTTCGTCCTGCTGAAGGGGAAGCGCTCGCCCTGGACGGTGGAGCGCATGGACCGGACGCACGCGGTGCTCACCTGCACCGTGCCGGTGAAGAACGCCGGGAAGCAGAACGGCACGCTCATGGACGCTTTCGTCCGGCCGTACCTGCCGGAGGAGCAGTATGACCGGGCCGGCGTGCGGGCGATCCTCATGGACACGGCGCGCCCGCGGGAGGACGATTACTGGGAAGCGCTCATCGTGGAGCCCGGGAAGACCGTGGAGCTCCGGGTGAAGCTCACGCTCACCGCGAAGACCGGCAGCATCCTGCAGGATCTGGAGCATTTCCCGGACCTGCCCATGGACATCATCTGGCAGGCCGTGGGCCGCAGCGACTGGGCATACGAGAAGGCGCGCATCCGTCTCGAACAGGACGACCTGCGCGACGCGCTGTATAACTACACGGCAGGAGGGATGGAACATGGCAGAGCTTGAACTGGTGCCGGTGCATACGCGGATCCTCACCCACAAGGACAATATCGTGGACGCGATCCGGGAGTATGCGGGAAAGACCATCACGGACCGGGACATCGTGTGTGCCGCCGAATCGGTGGTGGCCATCACGCAGGGCCGCTATGTCCGCCCGGAAGAACTGTCTCCGTGCTGGCAGGCCCGCCTGATGAACCGCTTCGTCCCCGCGGAGGGCTCCATGTCGTCCATCTATGGCATGCAGGCGGCCATGGAGGAAGAGGGGAGCTGGCGCATGCTCTTCTGGTTCGTCGCGGCGGCCTTCGCGAAGATCGCCGGGAAGAACGGCCTCTTCTATGCGAAATGCCGGCAGGCTTCGCTCTGTGACGACGTGACGGGCACGATGCCGCCTTTCGATAAATGCATCGTCTACGGCCCGGCCGACACGGACCATGTGTGCGAGGAGATCGTCAGGGCCACCGGCGCGTACGGCGCGGTCATCGCCGACGTGAACGACCTGAAGCGCGCCGCCGTCCTTGGGAAGAGCAAAGGTCTCGACCCGAAGCGCATCGCAAAGATCCTCATCGACAATCCCTTCGGCAACGCGAGCCAGAAGACGCCCATCGTCATCATCAAAAATTTCGCAGACCTTCTGGACTGATGAACAAAAAAAGAGCAGGAGCCCAATGGGTTCCTGCTTTTTGTGTGCGCCGGAGGCGGAAACACAGGCAGCAAAAAAGCCGGCGGCGGCCGGCCTCTGATTGGCGTTCTCTATCAGGCACGAGTGACCTTGCCGGAACGAAGGCAGCGGGTGCAGACATTCATTCTCTTGACCTCGCCGTCGACGACCACGCGGACTCTCTGAACGTTCGGCTTCCAGGTTCTCTTCGTCTTCAGGTGGGAGTGGGATACGTTCATGCCGGTGGCGGTCTTCTTTCCGCATACTTCGCAATAATTCGCCATGTGCTACACCTCCTTGCGCTTCCGTGATTGCAACATTCATAATATATCATAAAATAATTTTCGAGGCAAGCGTTTTATGGGGTAAAATAGAAGAAACCCCGCGCGGGAACGGGCGGGCGGAAGACAGCCGGGACGGTCCCGGCGGCGGAGGGAAAGGAGGACGATCATGAAGCTCACGGACGCGGTGACCCGCCTGAAAGGGGTCGGGCCGAAGATGGCGGAGAAGCTCGCGCGGCTCGGCATCGCCACGGTGGAGGACCTGCTGAATTTCTATCCCCGGCGCTATCAGGACTGGACGAAGATCACGCCCATGGAGGAGCTCACGTTCGACGAGGAGGCGGCAGTGTACGGCGAAGTGGTGGACGTGAAGGAAGCGCGCCCGCGGCCGCGCATGTCCATCCTCACGGCGGTGCTCACCGACGGGACTGGCGCGGTGAATCTGGTGTATTTCAATCAGCCCTGGAAGCGGGACGAATTCGCCAGGGGCCAGCACATCCTCGCCTACGGGCGCGCGGAGTACCAGTACCGCAAGATCCAGATGAGCAACGCGGACACGGAGGCGGTGGAGCCGGCGGAGCTCGCGGGCTTTCAGAAGCTGGTGCCGGTGTATCCGCTCACGGAGGGGCTGAAGCTCTCCCGCATGCAGGAGCTCATCCGGCAGGCGCTCGCCCAGGCGGAAGACCTCGCGGAGAATCTGCCCGCGCGGGTGCTCCGGGAGGAGCGGCTCATGGGGCGGCGGGAGGCGCTCGCGGCCATCCATTTCCCGAAGTCCTGGGCGGAGCAGAAGGCGGCGCGGCGGCGGCTCGCCTTCGAGGAGCTCTTCTTCATGCAGGCGGGGATCGCGCTCCTCCGGCAGAAGCGGCAGCAGGGCATGGCGGGCATCAAGTGCGCGCCTTCGGGACGGCTCGTGGCGGACGCGCTGCGGCACCTGCCCTTCACGCTCACCGAAGACCAGCGGCGGGCTTTCGCGGACATCGAGGACGACATGGAGGGACTCGTGCCGATGCAGCGCCTCGTGCAGGGCGACGTGGGGAGCGGCAAGACGGCCGTGGCGGCGCTCGCCGTCGCGAAGATGACAGAGAACGGCTACCAGAGCGCGCTCATGGTGCCCACGGAGGTGTTGGCGCAGCAGCATTTCCGGACGCTCACCGGATTTTACAAGGGGCTGCCCATCCGTACGGCGCTCCTCACGGGGACGACGAAGGCGGCGGAGCGGTGGCAGATCCTCGAAGACCTCGCCGCGGGGGCAATCGATCTCCTCATTGGCACGCATGCCCTCCTCGAAGACGACGTGGTCTTCGCCCGGCTGGGGCTGGTCATCACGGACGAGCAGCACCGCTTCGGCGTGAAGCAGCGGGAGGCCCTCGAGACGAAGGGCGAGGCCCCGCACACGCTCATCATGACCGCTACGCCCATCCCGCGGACGATGGCGCTCTCGGTCTACGGGGACCTGGACGTGTCCGCCATCCGCGGGATGCCCCCGGGCCGTCATCCGGTGAAGACCTACGCCGTGGGGCGGGACCTGCTGCAGCGGGTGTACCGCTTCATGGAGCGGGAGATGGACGCGGGCCATCAGGTATACGTGGTGTGCCCCCTCGTGGCGGAGAGCGAGAAGCAGGACCTCGCCGCGGCGGAAAAGGTGTACCGCGAGCTCAGCGAGAAGGAATTTCCGCGCCATTGCTGCGGCATGGTGCACGGCCGCATGAAGGAGAAAGACAAGGAGCAGGTGATGGAGGACTTCCGCACCGGCCGGGTGCAGCTCCTCGTGGCGACGAGCGTCATCGAGGTGGGGGTGAACGTGCCCAACGCGACCATCATGTTCGTGTACGGCGCGGACCGTTTCGGCCTGTCCCAGCTCCACCAGCTCCGGGGCCGCGTGGGCCGCGGGAGCGCCCAGTCCTACTGCATCCTCTATACGGACAGCACGAGCGACACGGCCCGGGTCCGCATGGAACTCATGACGCAGATCCAGGACGGCTTCCTCCTCGCGGAGAAGGACCTGCTCCTGCGGGGCTCGGGGGAATTTTTCGGCTACCACCAGCACGGCATGCCGGACCTGCGGGCGGCGGACATCCTGCGGGACCTGCCGCTCCTCGAGGAAGCGCGCCGCGCGGCGCGGCGGGAAGTGGCGGCGGGGCTGGACTGTCGGGAGGAACTCGCCCGGCGCTTCGGCGGGAAATTTTTCGAGCGCATCTATCATTAATAAGAGAAAAATATTATATAGAGAAAGCCGGGACGCAGGGGCCCGGCTTTTCCCTTGTCCCGGCCTGCGGAAGGCGGCCCGGCCCGAGGGGAGACGGACAGGTGCATGGACAGAAAAAGGACTGGAAAAAAGTCAGGGGAGAAGATATAATATGGTAATTATCAGAGCCGCGGCGGCATCCGGCAGGAGAGGGGCACAGGCCGGACGCGGGCGGTCCGGATTTCCCCGGGTCTTGCTTGCGGCGGAGTTTTTTTTGCATTACAATAAAATAAATAAGTATGGTTGTGTTGTCCTGTTTTTTACTGAGTTAGAGATGGAGGTAAATGATGAGAGAAGACAAATTTGGCAAACAGGGACTGACATTTGATGATGTGCTGCTGATCCCCGCACATTCCGACGTCCTGCCCCGTGAAGTCGACGTGACCACCTGGCTGACGAAAGACATCAAGCTGAATATCCCGATCATGAGCGCTGGCATGGACACGGTCACCGAGTCCGACATGGCCATCGCCATGGCCCGCGAAGGCGGCATCGGCGTCATCCACAAGAACATGAGCATCGATGAGCAGTGCAAGGAAGTCGACAAAGTCAAACGGTCCGAACACGGCGTCATCGTCGATCCGATCTTCCTCAGCCCGGACAACACCCTCTCCGACGCAGACGACCTGATGAACAAGTACAAGATCTCCGGCGTGCCGATCACCGTGGAAGGCAAGTTGGTGGGCATCATCACGAACCGCGACATGCGCTTCGAGACCGATCTCTCCAAGCCGATCAGCGAAGTGATGACGAAGGAAGGCCTCATCACCGCGCCGGAAAATACGTCTCTGGACGACGCGAAAAAGATCCTGCAGGCGCACCGCATCGAAAAGCTCCCGCTGGTGGATGCGGCAGGCAACCTGAAAGGCCTCATCACGATCAAAGATATCGAAAAGATGAGAAAATACCCGAACTCTGCGAAAGACAATGATGGACGTCTCCTCGCGGCGGCGGCCATCGGCGTCACCTCCGACGTGTGCGACCGCGTGGACGCGCTCCTGGCGGCGAAAGTGGACGTCTTCGTCATCGACACGGCGCACGGCCACAGCGAAGGCGTGCTCCGCACCATCCGCATGCTCCGGAAGACCTACCCGTCCATCCAGCTCATCGCGGGCAACGTGGCGACGGGCGCGGCGACGGAAGCCCTCATCGAAGCGGGCGCGAGCGCGGTCAAGGTCGGCATCGGCCCGGGTTCCATCTGCACCACCCGCATCATCGCCGGCATCGGCGTACCGCAGATCACCGCCATCTATGACTGCGCGCAGGCTGCGCAGAAGTACGGCGTGCCGATCATCGCAGACGGCGGCATCCAGTACTCCGGCGACATCGCGAAAGCCATCGGCGCGGGCGCGTCCTGCGTCATGCTGGGCAACCTCCTCGCAGGCACGGAGGAGAGCCCCGGCGAAACCATCATCTATCAGGGCAAGAATTACAAGTCCTACCGCGGCATGGGCTCTCTCGGCGCCATGCAGGCGGGCAGCAAGGACCGCTATTTCCAGGAAGGGGCCAAGAAGCTCGTGCCGGAAGGCATCGAAGGCCAGATTCCCTACCGCGGTCATGTGTCCGACGTCATTTTCCAGCTCATCGGCGGCCTGAGAGCCAGCATGGGCTACTGCGGCGCACCGGACATCAAAGCCATGATCGAAAATACGCAGTTCATCCAGATCACCAATGCAGGGCTCCGCGAAAGCCATCCGCATGATGTGAGCATCACGAAAGAAGCACCGAACTACAGCGCGAAATGATAGACGCAGTCAAGTCTTCCCATGAAGTGCTGGATGTAGAGATCGCCGCGGTCACTATGGAAGAGGCCGTGGCTCTCTGCGCATCCATGGCCGAAAGCGGCGGGCCTCATCTCATCGCCACCGCCAATGCGGAAATGCTCATGATGGCGCGGCATGATGCCGAGCTGAAGCAGATCCTCCAGACGTGCGACCTCGTCCTTCCCGACGGGGCGGGCATCCTCTGGGCAGGCGAGCAGCTGGGCACGACGTTTCCCGAGCGGGTGACCGGGGCGGATCTGACGGTCCGGCTCCTCCGTCTCGCGCAGGAGAAGCGCTGGCCGGTCTATTTCCTCGGCGGCGCTCCGGGCGTGGCCCGGGAAGCGGCGGACCGCTACATGGAGAAGCACGGGAAATTCCCTCTCGCGGGCATCCACGACGGCTACTTCGACGAAGAGGAAGAACAGAAGATCATCCGGGAGATCCGGGAGCACGGCACCCGCCTCCTCCTGGTCGGCATGGGCGTCCCCAAGCAGGAGAAATGGCTCCGCCGGCATAGGGAGGAACTGGGGCCGGTCCTCGGCATGGGCATCGGCGGGGTGCTCGACATCATGGCGGGCCGCCTCACGCGGGCGCCCCTGTGGATGCAGCGCCACCGGCTGGAATGGGCGTACCGCCTTTTCCTCCAGCCGAGCCGCATCGGACGCATGATGGCGCTGCCGAAATACATGCTCGCCGTCAGACAGTGGAAACAATCACGGAAGGCCCGCTGACCGCGGAAGCCCGAGAAAGGAGAAGGCCTGGTGGACAAAATGACTGAAAAGCCGTTCATTCTGCGGGAAGGCTATCCCTTCATCGGCACGGCGGCCGCGCTGACGGCGCTTTTCGCGTGGCTCGGCTGGCTCCATGCCGCCGTGGTGCCGCTGGCGCTCACCCTGTATTTCGCCTATTTCTTCCGCTGCCCGAAGCGCGTCATCCCCGAGGGGGACGACATCCTCGTCTCGCCGGCGGACGGCACCGTCATGGCGGTGGAAGACGACGTGCAGGAAGACCTTTTCCTCGGCGAGAAGTGCCACAAAATCACCATATTCCTTTCCGTATTCAACGTACACACGAACCGCGCGCCCATGGCGGGGCGGATCTCGCTCATGTCCTACACGCAGGGACGGTTCCGTCCGGCCTACACGGACGGGGTCGGCTATGAGAACGAACGCGGCGCCATCGGCATCACCGGAGAGAAACGGTCCATCCTCGTGGTGCAGATCGCGGGGATCCTCGCGCGGCGCGTCGTCCTGTGGAGCGAGCTGGGCCGGACCATCCGGAAGGGCGAGCTCTACGGCATGATCAAGTTCGGCTCCTGCACGGAGCTCTACGTGCCGGGCGACGTGGACATTCTGGTCAAAAAAGGCGATAAGGTCTGCGGGGGCAGCACCATCGTAGGGAGGCTGAAATAATTGAATAAATCATGGATTGCCAACGCCGTCACGGCGACGAACGGATTCTGCGGCGCCCTGTCCATTTTCATGTCCATCGAAGGCTGGTTCGACATCGCGGCCATGCTGATCCTCGTGTCCATGGTGGCGGATTTCTTTGACGGGAAGACCGCCCGCGCGCTCCACACGACGGGGCCGCTCGGCGTTGAACTCGACTCCATGTGCGACGACATCTCCTTCGGCATCGCGCCGGCGACGCTCCTCTACGCGTCCCAGCTCCGGGAATACGGCGCGTTCGCGCTCGTTCCCTGTGCGCTGCTCGCGGTGTCCTGCGCGTTTCGGCTGGCCCGCTTCAATGTGCGGAGCGACGAAGTGCACGGCTATTTCCAGGGGCTGCCCTGCCCGATGACGGGCATGATTACCGCAGGGTATATCCTCTCCGGCGTCGTGCTCTGGCAGCCGGTGACGATCGCGCTCATCCTGCTCGTGGCGTACCTCATGGTGAGCGAGATCCACTACCCGGACAATAAGGGAGCCAGCGCCGATCAGCTCCACTGGCAGGCGCTCGTCTTCTGCCTCGCGCTCATGGGCGTGCTCACCTTCCTCGCGCCGTCCGCCTGGTTCGCGGCGTTGTGCCTCGCCTTCATCATCTTCGGCATCCTGAACACGTGGCAGAACCGCCGCAAGGCCAGAAGAAAGCGCAGAAGAATCAGAAGAAGAAAAGCGGGAGATCAAACGGGCTTATGAATTACGCACTGGATATCATCATGCTTCCAGTACAGTGGATCGTCGTATTCTTTACGATGTATTACATCTTGCTGGCCATTTTCGGGACGTGGCATCCAAAGGAGAAGAAGATCCTCACTCCGAAGAACCGCTTTGCCATGGTCATCCCGGCTCACAATGAGGAAATGGTGCTTGGTGATCTTCTGGACAATCTGAAAATGCTGAAATACCCGAAGGAGCTCTACGACGTGTACGTCATCGCGGACAACTGCACGGACGGCACGGCGGAGCTCGCCCGGCAGCACGGGGCCTACGTGTTCGAACGGTTCAACAAGGAACTGGTGGGCAAAGGCTATGCCATGGACTGGGTATTTCCGAAGATCTTCGCCCTGAACAAGGGGTATGACGCGTTCTGCGTCTTTGATGCGGACAATCTGGTGCATCTGGATTTCCTGCTGGAGATGAACAGCCGCCTCATGAAAGGGCAGAAGGTCCTGCAGGGGTATCTCTCCGCCAAGAATCCCACCGATTCGTGGGTGGCGGGGACCTTTGCCATCGCGTTCTGGACGGTGAACCACCTGTGGCACCTGGGGAAGTACAACATCGGCCTCTCCACGGCGCTGGGCGGCACGGGCATGTGCATCGCCGCCGATGTGATCAAAAAATACGGCTGGGGCTGCGAATGCCTCACCGAAGACATGGAATTTTCCATGAAATGCCTCTCCCACGGCATCCGCACCTGCTGGGTGCACGACGCCATCATCTACGACGAGAAGCCCATCAGTTTCATGGCGTCGTGGCGGCAGCGCAAGCGCTGGGCGCAGGGGCAGTTCGACTGCGCGGAGCGGTATATCCCCATCCTGCTGAAGGAGGGGCTCCGCCGGCACAGCATCCGCATCCTGGACGGCATCATGCAGCTCCTGCAGAACTATTTCCTGCTGCTGTCCACGTTCTACGCCGTCATGACGTACATCAATATTTTCCATCCCTGCTTCACGGTAATCCTCTATAACGACAAGCTCCTGCCGTCGCAGTTCTGGACCGTCGTGACCGTGCTCCAGTACATCCTGCCTTTCATCGTGCTCATGCAGATCAAGGTGCCGAGGAAAATCTGGTTCTACTGGCTGCTCTATCCGGTCTTCATGTATTCGTGGATTCCCGTGACGTTCCTCGGATTCCTCGACCGGCACAAGAAGGGATGGGTGCATACGATCCATACCAGAAGCATCCACTTCGAGGATGCCTCTCTTACACGGAAGAAAGAGATCGACCAGTAATGCATATATTTCTCACCAATGACGATGGGGTGGAAGCACCGGGCATCCGAGCGATGGCCCGGGCGCTTTCATCTCTGGGGCGCGTGACGGTGCTCGCGCCGCATCACGGGCGGAGCTCCTGCTCCAGTTCGCTCACGCTGCACCAGTACCTGCGCGTGTGGCCGAAGCCGTCGTACGGCGAAGGGATTGACGTCTTCGCCTGCAACGGCACCACGGCGGACTGCTGCAAGGTGGCGCTGGAATACTGGCTTCGCGAAGACAAGCCGGACCTGATCGTCTCCGGCATCAACAACGGCTACAATACGGGGAGCGACTGCCTCTACAGCGGCACCGTGGCCGGCGCGATGGAAGGGACCTTCTTCGGCATCCCGGCCATCGCCGTATCGGCGGAGACTGCGAAAAAGCCGGACTTCCTCGCGCGGGCGGCGGAGTTCGCCTGCCGCGTCATCGGCCGGTACTTCATGAAGAAACAGTACCGGGGTATCCTGAATCTCAATATCCCCGAAGCGTCCGCCATGGACTGGGCGTCCCTCCACGTGACGAAGCTCGGCTTCCAGCGTTACGACAACGCCATCCGGGCGCTCGAAGACCCCTCGGGCCGCGTGGGCTACTGGCTCGCCGGCACGCCCGTGGGCGGTCATGCGCCGGACGAAGATGTGTACTGGGTCCACCGCGGCGAAGCGACGCTCACGCCCATCTGGTGGGACCAGACCGATACGTCCCGCCTCCTCGAAGTCCAGCACATCGCGCAGGAAAAAATTGACTGATTTCCCACGGCTGTGATACAATAAGTTCCGTCAGCACTTAGGCCGGAGTGGCGGAATGGCAGACGCATCAGACTCAAAATCTGACGGGGGCAACTTCGTGCGGGTTCAAGTCCCGCCTCCGGCACCAATGAAAAAAGACACCATCAGGAAATCTCCTGGCGGTGTCTTTTTTCGTGTGATTGTAGGCCTTGGGCTTTGCGGACTGCCGGCGGTCATGCGGCATCGGCCGATGTATGCGCGCGGCGTCTCTCCGGCTGCAGGGCTCGAACGGGGCCTTGGGCAGGAGAATTGGTTGAAGAGGAAGAAAGGGGATTTCTCTGCATCGGTTCACGGGCAGCCGGCGGGAAGCGGGTGCCCTGTCCTCCGGCTGAGAATCTTTTCCTACATCGGACGATTTATGCAGGAGCAAAGGCGGTCGGGCAGGCGGCGGTGCACAGGAAGAGGCGCAGAAAAAAGCGGATAGGAAAAGGCCCCATCCGGGGAATGAACCGGACGGGGCCTTTTTTGTGGAGCGATTACTGGCGGCGCGGACGGAGGTCGGCAGAGGTGAGGGTGCCGGCTCGGGCGCGCTGCGCAAATTCTGCGGTCGCGGTGAAGAGCACATCGCTGGAGCTGTTCAGCGCAGTCTCGCAGGCGTCTTCAAGAACGCTGATGACGAAGCCGACGCCGACCACCTGCATGGCAATGTCATTGCCGATGCCGAAGGAGGCGCAGGCCACCGGGATGAGGAGGAGCGAGCCGCCCGCCACGCCGGAGGCGCCGCACGCGCCGATGGTGGAGACGATGCACAGGAGGAGCGCCGTGGGGAGGTCCACCACGATGCCCAGCGTATGCGCTGCAGCGAGGGCGAGCACGGAGATGGTGATGGATGCGCCGGCCATGTTGATGGTCGCGCCGAGCGGGATCGAGATGGTGTACGTATCCGGGTTCAGGCCGAGGCGCTTGCACAGGTTCAGGTTCACCGGGATGTTCGCCGCGGAGCTACGGGTGAAGAAGGCGTACACGCCGGATTCACGGATGGTGGCCCACACGAGCGGATAGGGATTCTTGCGGATATTCAGGAAGACGATGAAAGGATTCATGACGAGCGCTACGAAGAAGTACGACGTGATGAGCACGCCCAGTAGCTGGATGTAGCCGACGAGAGCGGAGAGGCCGCTCGTGCCGACGGACTGGGCGACGAGGCCCATGATGCCGATGGGGGCGCAGCGGATGACCCATTGCACGACCGTGGTGATGCATTTGGCGATGTCATCGAGGAAGGCTTTCGTAGCCGGCGTGCCTGCGCTGCGGAAGGCGATGCCCATGATGATGGCCCATGCGAGGATGCCGATGTAGTTCGCATTGAGCAGGGCGGAGACCGGATTGTCCACCACGGAGAGGATCAGGTTGTGCAGGACTTCCACGATGCCGCTCGGCGGATTCACTTCCGCATTGGCCACCTGCAGGTGCAGCGTGGACGGGAAGAGGAAGGACATGGTGACGCCCACGAGGGACGCGCAGAAAGTGCCGATGAGGTACAGGATGATGACCGGCTTCATATTGGCGTCGCCCCCGTCTTTTTTCTGCGCCATGGCGTTCATGACGAGGAAGAAGACGAGCACTGGAGCCACGCCCTTCAGGGCGCGCACGAAGAGGTCGCCGAAAATGGTGAGCACCGGCACGAGCGACGGCACGAACGTCGCGATGAGGATGCCGATGACGAGGCCGACGGCGATCTGCTTGATGAGAGCGACGCGGGCGAGGTAATTCTTGATGGCTGTGAACAAAATCAGATTCCTCCTTTATCTTGGTTCTGCTGAGATAATTACCATCAGTATACCCCATCTTCTTCCTTTAATCAAACATAGAATGAGATTATGGAATGATCAGATGATTTGAATGGATAAATGGAACGGACCCGGTTTTTATTAAAAGGAATAAATAAAGGAGCGGCTTTGAACTGGCCCGGGTGCAGGCCGCGGGGCTTTATGATAAAATAATTGTGTATGCAATCAATACGGGAATCGCTTTGGCGGTTTCTTTCTGGAGGAACGTATGGAACGAATCGGACTGCTCGCGGGCGTGGGAACGCTGCCCGTCGAGTTTCTGCAGGCCGTGCAGGCGCAAGGTTATGAGGTGGTGTGCGTCGCGGTCATCCCCGGCGTGGACCCGCGGCTCGAGACACTGGCGGACGTGTATTACGACATCAATGTGGCCAAGCTGAACAAGATCATCAAGACGCTTGTCAAGGAAAACGTCAAAGAAGTGACGATGCTCGGCAAGGTGACGAAAGAGTGGCTCTTCAAAGGGTTGCATCTGCCGGATATGCGCGCGCTGAAACTCCTGAACCGTCTGCGCAATCGCAAGGACGATACGATTATGCTCGCCATCGTGGACGAGCTGGCAAAGGACGGGATCTCCGTGCTCGACCAGACGAAGTATCTGAAGCCGCTCATGCCGGGTCCGCAGGTCTTCACGAAGAAGAAGCCCACGGAAGATCAGATGAAGGATGTGGCGTACGGCTTCTGCACGGCGAAGATGCTGGGCGGCATGGACATCGGGCAGACTGTCGTGGTGAAGAATCAGGCGGTGATGGCGCTGGAAGCCATCGAGGGGACGGACGCGTGCATCCGCCGCGGCGGTGAACTGGGCCGGGGCGGCTCCGTGGTGGTGAAGACGGCGAAGCCGAAGCAGGACACACGCTTCGACGTGCCGGCCGTGGGCCTGCAGACGCTCCACTCCATGATTGAAAGCGGCTGTACGGTGCTGGCCATCGAGGCGTACCGCACGCTCTTTGCAGAAAAAGACGCGGTGATTCAGGAAGCGGACAGAAAGGGCATCGTCATCCTGTCCGTGGAACAGGGACAGTTATGAAGATCATGTTTTCCGCCGGAGAAGCGTCCGGCGACATGCACGCCGCGGCGGTCGCCGCCGAGATCCGGCGGCTCCGGCCGGAGGCGGAACTCTTCGGCATGGGCGGCTCCGGCATGGCCCGCGCAGGTGTGCGCATCATTTACGACATCCAGAATCTGGGCATCATCGGCGTGGTGGAAGTCATCAAGCATCTGCCCCTCTTTTTCCGGCTCCGCGATCTGCTTCGGGACGCTATGATCCGGGAAAAGCCTGACGTGCTGGTGTGCGTGGATTATCCGGGATTCAATATGAAAATCGCTCACATGGCGAAGGAAATGGGCATTCCTGTGGTGTATTACATCGCGCCCACCATCTGGGCATGGAACAAGAGCCGGGCCAAACCCATTGCACGGGATGTGGCGCAGGTGGCGTCGATTTTCCCTTTTGAAGCGGAAGCGTACCGCAAAGCGGGCGCGCGGGTGACTTTCGTCGGCCATCCTCTGGCGGACGTGGTGAAGCCGTCCATGACGAAAGACGAGGCGATGGCATATTTTCATGCAGACCCGGCGGCGAAGCGGGTGCTCCTCATGCCGGGCAGCCGGAAAAACGAAGTCGCTGGTCTCCTGCCGGTGATGCTGGACGCGGCGCGGCAGCTTCATGCGGAGATGCCCTGCCAGTTCTTCCTGCCCCGGGCGGAGACCATCCCGCAGGAGATGCTGGACAGCTATCTGGACGCCGCGCCGGAGCTGGCCGTGGAAGTGACAGAAGGAAATCAGTACGACCTGATGCAGATCTGCCATGCCTGCGCGGCGTCGTCCGGCACGGCTACGCTGGAGACGGCGCTCATGGAGCTGCCCACCGTGCTGGTCTACCGACTGGCGGCGTTCACATGGTTCCTGGCGAAGCGGCTCGTCCACGTGAAATATGCCGGACTGCCGAATCTCCTGCTCGACCGGGAAGTGACGCCGGAACTCCTGCAGGAGGAAGTCCGGGGGGACAGGATCAGCGGCCTCCTCCGGACCTGGCTCACGGATGAGGCCGAGCGGCAGAAAACGATTGAAGAATTAAAAGAGGTGCGGAGCGCGCTCGGTTCCGGCGGTGCGGTGCGCCGCACGGCGGAGCTGGTGCTCAGGACGGCGGAGGGATCGAATGAACATTAAAGAAAAAGCGAATGTAGTCAGCGGATACCGGCGCCTGCTGGGATTTCTCTGGCCGCACTGGAAAGTTCTGCTCGCCGCTGTCATCTGCATGGTCGCCGTGTCCGGGTCGAACCTCATCGTGCCGTGGATCATCAAGGACATCGTAGACGAGGTGCTGGCGGAAAAGAACATCCAGATGCTGTACTGGATCATCGCGGCGATCCTTGTGATTTTCCTGATCCGCGGATTTACCACTTTCGGAAACCGGTTCCTCATGGGATACATCGGGCAGCGGGTGGTGACCGACCTGCGGAAGCGGCTCTTCGCCCATCTTCAGCGGCTGTCCATTTCCTACTACGATAAGCGGCGCACGGGGGAGATCATGAGCAATCTCACCAATGACATCGGTGCGCTCCAGAATGCCATCGTAGACAATTTCGTGTCGCTGGTGCAGGAAAGCGCCATTTTCATCGGTTCCTTCGTTTCCATGGTGTATCTCCAGTGGAAGCTGACCGTGCTCTGTCTGGTCATCGTGCCGATGGTGACGTTTATCATTAAATTTTTCGGGAAAAAGCTTCGGCGGAGCGGGAAAAATGTACAGGAACGCATTGCCGATGTGACGTCCATGCTGCAGGAGGTCATCCAGGGCGTGCGCATCGTGCGGAGCTTCAACCGCAGCGACTACGAGATCCGGCGGTTCGACGCGGTGAATGAAGCCAATTTCAAGGCGAATATCCGCACCATCCGCCAGTCCAGCCAGCTCACGCCGTTCGTGGAATTTTTCTCGGCCATCGCCATCACGGTGATTATCTGGTACGGCGGGCTGTCCGTCATCGACGGCATCATGACGTCGGGTGAGCTCATCGCTTTCCTCATTTATGCGATCAATCTGGCCAATCCGACCCGGCGCATTGCAGAGGTCATAGGAAATATCCAGAAATCGCTCGGCGCGGCGGACCGTGTCTTTTCCATCCTCGACACGGAGCCGGAAGTCCAGGAAAAGCCGGGCGCCGGGCAGCTCACCGTCCGCGAAGGGAGGGTGGAATTCCGGCATGTGGCGTTTTCCTATGAGCCGGATCATCCAGTGCTCACGGACATCAGCTTCACCGCCGAGCCGGGGCAGACCGTGGCCATCGTCGGTCCGAGCGGCGCGGGGAAGACCACCATCGCCAATATCCTGCCCCGTTTCTACGATGTGACCGGCGGAGCCGTGCTCATCGACGGCACGGATATCCGTGATGTGACTCTCGGGTCGCTTCGGGATCAGATCGGCCTCGTGCCGCAGGACACGCTTCTCTTCAATACGACCATCCGGGAGAACATCCTCTACGGCCGCCTCGACGCGACGGACGAGGAAGTGTGGGAAGCGGTCCGGGCGGCCAATGCGGAGGCTTTCGTGAAGGAGCTTCCCCAGGGGATCGAGACGAAGGTGGGCGACCGGGGGCTGGTGCTCTCCGGCGGGCAGCGGCAGCGCATCGCCATCGCCCGGGCGCTGCTGAAGAATCCGTCCATCCTTATCCTGGACGAAGCGACGTCTGCGCTCGATACGGAAAGCGAAAAGGTCGTGCAGGAAGCGCTGGACCGCCTCATGGTGGGGCGCACGGCGTTCGTGATCGCTCACCGGCTGTCCACGATCCAGAACGCGGACCAGATCCTCGTCATCCATCACGGCGTCATCGAAGAACGGGGCACCCATGAGGAACTCATGGCGAAGCACGGCCTCTATCACGAGTTGTATACCATGTCGATCAGACAGGCAGAAGGGACGGACTGATGTACTGGTTTTATAACATTTGCCTGGTAGCCTACTGGATCCTGCAGATCCCCATTTTGCTGTACCGGCTCGTTTTTGAAGAAGGGTTTTATGACCGTCTGAAGCAGAGCGCCGGGGTCATGCCCACGCCGACGCTGGAAAAGAGTGCCTATCATAACGCCATCTGGGTGCATGCCGCTTCGGTGGGCGAGGTGGTGGCGGCCAGCCCCATTGTGCGGGAGCTGAAAACCCGATATCCCGGGGAAATGGTGGTGGTGTCCGTCGTCACGGCTACGGGCCATCGGATGGCGCAGCGCATCATTCCCGAGGCGGACGGCCATATCTTCTTTCCCTTCGATCTTCCGGTCATCACGAACCGCATCGTGAAGATCGTCGATCCGAAGGTGATCATCCTTATCGAGACAGAGCTGTGGCCGAATTTCCTCCGTCTGTCCTGGCGGAGGCGCATTCCCGTCATGATGATGAACGGCCGCATCAGCGACCGCTCCATGCGGCGCTATTCCCTGATCCGGCCGTTCACCGCGAAAATGCTCCGGCAGATCCGCCGGTTCTGCATGCAGTCCTCCTTCGATGCGGACCACATCATCGCCATGGGCGCAGAGCCCGGCCGGGTGATCGTCACGGGAAATACGAAGTACGACCAGACCTACGCCACGGTCTCCGAAGAAGAGCAGGCGGCGCTGAAGAAGGAATTCCGCTTCGACAGCCGCGGCCCCATCCTCGTGGCGGGCAGCACCCACGGCGGTGAGGAGGAGATCCTCATGCGCGCGTTCAAGGAAGTGCTGAAAGCGTATCCGGAGGCGCGGCTTCTCCTGGCGGTGCGCGAGGTGACGCGGGCGGCGAAAGTGAAGGCGCACATTTTCCTTCACGGCTTTTCTGTCATCCGCCGCACGGAGATGGGCACCGGCTCCGATAACGGGAAGCCCCATCAGGTGGTCATCCTCGACACCATCGGCGAACTGGGCCGCCTTTACAGCATGGCGGACGTGGTCTTCGTCGGCGGGAGCTTCGTCAAAGTGGGCGGGCACAATATCCTTGAGCCGGCGGCGCACGGCAAGCCGGTCCTCGTCGGTCCGTACATGTTCAATTTCCGGGAGATCTTCGAGCTCCTCAGCAAGCGCGGGGTGTGCCTCATGGCGAAAGACGAGGCGGATTTCACGAAAAAGCTGCTGGACCTGCTGGCAGACAAGCCGCGCATCCGCGAAATGGGACGGAAAGCGCTGGAAGTGGTCGCGGAGAATCAGGGAGCGACCCAGCGCAATATCGAACGGTTCGAAGAACTGGTCAGTCAGTGTCATGTGACGCTGAAGGAGGCGCCCCGTGAGTCTTGAATCGCGCGTGCTCCGCCTCATGGAAGAGCCCCATCCCGGACCGGCCGGCCGGGTGGCGCTGGGCGGACTGGCCCTGCTGGAAAAAGCTTATATCAGGGGCGTGACCGCCCGGCGGGCAAAGGACACGGCTCATGCCGTGCACGCGGGTGTCCCCGTGCTCAGTGTGGGCAATATCACCGCCGGCGGCACGGGGAAGACGCCGTGCATCATGAAGCTGGCGTCGCTCCTCGCGCAGGCGGGCCGGTCGCCGGCGATCCTCACCCGGGGCTACCGGGGCAGGCTGGAAAAGACCGGAGGCATCGTCTCCGACCGGAGCGGCATCCGGGTGACGCAGGCCATGGCGGGGGACGAGCCGTATATGATGGCGGTGAAGCTGCCCGGCGTGCCGGTCATCGCGGGGCGGGACCGCACGGTCTCCGCCGCGGCGGCCAGAGCGCTCGGTGCGGATGTGCTCCTCCTGGACGACGGCTTCCAGTACTGGAAACTCGTCCGGGATCTGGACATCGTGCTCATCGACAGTACCCATCCCTTCGGCGGCGGCCGCGTGCTGCCCCGGGGGCTTCTGCGGGAGCCGATGGATGCGCTCCGCCGGGCGGGGCTTTTCATCCTCACGAAAGCCGGTCAGGTCTCGGAAGAAGACCGGGCAGCCATTCGGGAGACGATCCGGACCTGGCAGCCGGAAGCGCCGATCCTCGAAGCCGATCATACGCCACAGACATTCACGCCGCTCGCGGAGTGGCCGGCTGTGAAATCGATCGCCGAAGCGTCCGGCACGGCAATCTTCCTGCTCTCCGGCATCGGCAATCCGGGCGGATTCCGAAAGACGGCGGAAGCGGTGGGCTTTATCGTGAAAGGGGCGCTGGCTCTGCCGGATCATCACGACTATACGGAAGCCGACTTGGCGCGGGCGTCCAAAGAAGCGGCGGCCTGCGGCGCAGACGTCATCGCCGTGACGGAAAAGGACGCAGTGAAGATTAAGAACTGCCTCCATGGGGAGACGGCACCGCATTTTCCCATCGGCGTGCTGGGCATCGAGATGACCTTCTCCGGCAGTGGGGAAGCGGTATTTCAGAAGAAAGCAGAGGAATTCCTATGAAAACAGCCTGCATCATTCCCTCCCGATATGAATCGACGCGGCTTCCGGGGAAACCGCTCCGGATGATCCACGGGAAGACGCTCATCCGCCGCGTGTGGGAAAGGGCGCGGCTGGCGAAAGTGCCGGACGCGGTGCTGGTGGCGACCGATCATGACGCCATCGCAGACGAAGTGCGCTCCTTCGGAGGGACGCCGGTGATGACTTCGAAAGACTGCCCCACCGGGACGGACCGCCTCGCCGAGGTGATCCGCCAGTACCCCGACTATGACATCATCGTCAATGTGCAGGGCGATGAGCCCATGATCGATCCGGATGTGATCGACCGGCTGGCGCTTCTCCTCGAGGAGCGGCCGGATCTGGACATGGCCACCGCGGCGACCCCGCTCGCGGAGGACGAATATGACGATCCCGCCGCGGTGAAAGTGGTGGTCAGCCGGAAAGGGGATGCGCTCTATTTTTCCCGCTCCCTCATCCCGTACCCGCGCCACGCCTTTGCGGAACCGCCGCTGAAACACGTGGGGATCTACGCGTACCGCCGGGATTTCCTCGCGGCCTATGCGGAGATGGAGCAGACCCCGCTGGAAAAGACGGAGTCGCTGGAGCAGCTCCGCGCGCTGGAAATGGGGTACAAGATCGGCGTCATTCTCGAAGACACGCCGGGCATCGGCATCGACACGGAAGAGGATCTGCAGAAAGCAGAAGCGTATTTTGAAAGGACAGAAACAGAATGAAGACCATCCACGTAGGCAATCTCACGCTCGACGGCAGCCGCCTGTTCCTGATCGCAGGGCCCTGCGTGATCGAGGGCTATGACCGCACGCTCATGATCGGCCGGGAAATCAAGAAGATCTGCGAACGGCTGGGCGTCCAGTATATTTTCAAGGCCTCCTATGACAAGGCGAATCGTTCCTCCTATCATTCGTTCCGCGGACCGGGGCTGGAAAAAGGGCTGGAGATCCTCCGGTCCATCCGGGAAGAGCTGCAGGTGCCGGTGCTCTCTGATGTGCACGATGTGACGCAGCTCGGACCGGCGTCGGAAGTGCTGGACATGATCCAGATCCCAGCTTTCCTCTGCCGGCAGACGGACCTCGTGTACGGCGCGGCGAAGACGGGCAAGCCGGTCAACGTGAAGAAGGGCCAGTTCATGGCGCCGGAAGACATGAAGAACGTCATCGAGAAGATGGAAGAAGCGGGCAATCCGAACCTGGCCGTCACGGAGCGCGGCGCAAGCTTCGGCTACCACAATCTGGTGGTGGATATGCGGTCCTTCCCCATCATGCGCCGGTTCGGCTATCCGGTGATCTTCGACGCGACCCACAGCGTGCAGCTTCCCGGCGGGAACGGCGCCACCACGGGCGGGCAGCGGGAATTCATCCCGTACCTCGCGCGGGCCGCAGCGGCCGCCGGCGTGGACGGCTTCTTCATGGAAGTGCACGACAATCCGCCGGAAGGCCTCTCCGATTCCACGAACATGCTCTATCTCTCTTCCTTGGAAGACCTGCTGAAAGACCTCATCGCCATCGACAATGTGGTCAAGAAGAGAAGCTGAGCCGGGGCCGGTCATTTTTCAAATCCCGTGATTGCTTTTCCGCAACATACGGTATAATAAAGGAAAGACTTTTCCGGGAGCGCCGTCAGGCGCCCGCCGGGTCGGGGACCTGCTTTTTCGGACAGGCGGAAGAGCGGTTCCTTTGGCGTTACCACAGCAGGAGGACATATGGCGGTCTTGGAAATCGCGGCACAGGTGCTCAGGGACGAAGCGGAGGCCGTGCTGGATCTGACGAAAAAACTGAACGGACAGTTCCTCGAGGCGGTCCGTCTCATCGATGAATCGCAGGGGCGCGTCATCCTGACGGGCATGGGCAAATCCGGGCACATCGCGCGGAAGGTGGCCGCCACCATGGCGAGCACCGGGACGCCCGCCTTTTTCCTGCACCCGGCGGAAGCCATCCACGGGGATCTCGGCATGGTCACCGCCGCGGACGTAGTGGTGGCGTATTCCAACAGCGGCGAGACGGCGGAGGTGCTGAACATCCTGCCGTCCATCCGGCGCATCGGGGCGAAGGTCATCGCCATCGTGGGCAAGACGGACTCCACGCTGGCCCGGGATGCGGATGCGGTGCTCGACGCGGGCGTGAAGCGCGAGGCGGGGCGGCTCGGCCTGGCGCCGACCAGCTCCACCACGGCGGCGCTGGCGCTGGGCGATGCGCTCGCCATCACGCTCATGGAAGAGCACCACTTCACGGCGGACCAGTTCGCCGTATTCCATCCGGGGGGCTCCCTCGGGAAGCGCCTCCTCATGACGGTGGAAATGGCCATGCACAAAGGGGCGGACAATCCGGTCATCCTGGAAACGGCCTCCGTGAAGGACGCGCTCTTTGTCATGACGGACAAAGGGCTCGGCGCGGTGAACGTGGTCGATGCAGACGGCTACCTGCAGGGGCTCATGACGGACGGCGACGTGCGCCGCGGCCTGAATCAGGGCACGGAATTCCTAAACCGAGCTGTCGGGGAAGCGATGACGAAGCATCCCATGGTCATCACGCCGGACAAGCTGGCCGCATCGGCGCTCCATCTGATGGACGACCACAAGCCGCATCCCATCACGGTGCTTCCCGTGGTGGACAGCGAGCGCCGGTCGGTGGGCATGATCCACGTGACGGATCTGCTCCGGCAGGGGGTCATGTGATGGGACGCATCCGGCTCATCGCCTTCGACGTGGACGGGACCCTCACGCCGGGGACGCTCGTCCTGGGGCCGCAGGGCGAAGCGTATAAACTGTTCTATGCGAAGGACGGCCTCGCCATTTCTCTGGCGCACCGGCTGGGCTATGTGACGGGGCTCATCACGGGCCGCTTCTCGGAGACCGTGCGCCGCCGGCAGGAAGAGCTCCGCATGGACTTCGCCTCCCTGGGGATCTCGGATAAAGTCGCCGCCATGGACGCCGTACGCCGGCAGCACGGCCTTGCATGGGAGGAGATCGCCTATATGGGGGATGACCTCAATGATCTCGCCCTGATGGAAAAGGCGGGCTTCTCCGGCTGCCCGGCCGACGGCGCGGAAGAGAACCGGGCCGCGGCGGATTTCGTATCGCGCTGGCCCGGCGGCGCGGGGGCCGCGCGGGAATTCATCGAAGCGATCCTGAAAAAAGACGGCCGCTGGGACGAAGTGGTCCGGTCGTTCCGGGAAGGCGCCGCGGCCGTCCGACAGTAGAAGCTATATAGACAGTCAGTCGTTATCATACAGTAGGGGATTTTATGTCTGCGGAATTGAAGTATGGAATATTAAAGGGCATCAGCCGCCTGATCTGCGCCATGTCCCACGACCGGATCCTTGCGATCGGCCGCTTCCTGGGGCCGCTCATCATGAACCGGATCCAGAAACAGAAGCGTCGCGGCATCGAGCAGATCATGACCGGCATGGAGTGCAGCCGGGACGAGGCGGAGCGCATCCTGCAGCGGGTCTATCAGAATATCGGCATGTCCGCCATGGAGATGCTCTACATGCCCCGGCTGGTCAGGGAAAAGAACCATATCAATGACTACGTGCGGATCGAGCACCCGGAATACCTGGAAGCGGCCTACGCAGAGGGCCGCGGCATCGTGGGCCTCACGGCGCACATGGGCAACTGGGAGTGGCTCGGCGCCGGACTGGCGCTGCACGGCTATCCCACGTCGGCCATCGGGAAGAAGCAGTCCGACGATGCGCTCATGCGGATCATCAATGACTACCGCGCGCAGGCGGGCCAGCACATCTACCTCACCGGCACCGGCGGCTACGAGATGATCGCGGCGGCCCGCTCCATGAAGAAGAATCACATCCTCGGCTTCCTCTCCGACAAGGACGGCGGCAAGGCGGGGGTGCCGGTATGGTTCATGAACCGCATCTTTTCCTTCCCGCAGGGACCGGCGGTCTTCGCCAAGAAATTCAAAGCGCCGATCCTGCCCATTTTCATCACGCGGGACGAAGACGGGCGGCATACCATCCGCATGGGAAAGCCGTTCCACTTCGAGCCGATGGAGGATAAAGACGAGGAGCTCATCCACAATTCTCAGAAGATGGCGGCCATCATGGAAGATTTCATCAAGGCCCATCCCTATGACTGGATGTGGTTCCAGCATCTGTTCTGGACCGAGCCGGAAAAGATCCGGATGCTGAAGGAGATCAGGAAGAAAAAGAAGGAATTTGCCGATGAATAAACGACTGACGATCCGGATCGCCGCGGCGGCGCTCGTGGTGTGCGGCGGCCTGTGGTTCCTCTATTCCGAGCCGGGCGGCGGCAGCACGGAGACGCCGGGGCCGGCCATGGAATTTTCCGATTCGGAACTTCACGAGCTGGAAAACGGCCAGGTCGTGTGGAAAATGAATGTGGGCCGCGCGTCCATCGACCCGGATAAAAACACCATGCATTTCACCGATGTGGACGGGTATTTCAAAAATGAAGACGTGGAGCTCACCCTGAAAGCGAAGACCGGCATGGCGAAGCGGCAGGAAAAGCTGCTCTATCTGGAAGGCGACGTGGTGGGGCAGACCTCCGACGGCGCGGTGCTCCATGCGGAGAACCTCAGTTATGACGGGAAGACCGGGAAGCTCTCCACCGATCAATTTTTCACGGTGGAGAAAGACGGAAAGATCCTGTCGGCGGATTCCTTTGTGGCGGACCGCATCCTGCAGACCATCGAGGCCAGAGGCAACGCCCGCTTAGCGGAGAAGGAGGATAAACAGTGAAACGCATCTATGCTGCCGCGGCAGCGCTTCTCATCAGTTTTGCCGGGTTCGGCACCGCGTCGGCCGACGACATCAGCGCCGATGTGCTGACTTACAACGGGCAGACGAAAGTCGCCACGGCGCAGGGCAATGTGGTCATCCATGCCAATGAAGGGGCCACCATGACCGGCGCGAGCGGCGAATACCATTTTGAAGATGGCTCGGCCTACCTCACGGGCGGCGTCCATTACGTGAAGGGGGCGAGTACCATGAGCGCGGATACGGTGCACGTGCTGGGGGACAAGACCATCCTCGGCACGGGCAGCGTCGATCTCTATGACGGAGAAGGCCAGCGCACCGTGCGGGGCGATCAGGTGACGTATAATCCCGACACCGGCTACAGCAAGGTGGGCGGGAACGGCTACGTGTCCACGCCGGACGGCAGCCTCACTGCGCCGCTCATCGAAGGGAATGCGAAGGAGATCCGCTTCACCGCCTCCGGCGGCGTCCAGTTCCGGAGCGAGACCCACCAGCTCACCGGCTCGGGCGACCAGGCGGTCTACACCAAGTCTCCCGATAAAGAAGACGGGAAAGTGGTGCTCACCGGCAATGCCCACGCCGTGCAGAACGGCAACGCGTTCGACGGGCCGGAGCTCATCTTCGAGCTGTCGGACAATTTCGTCCAGACCCGGGGCCGGAGCACGCTGGTGATCACGAATACGAACAGCGCGTCCGGCGCGGCACAGTAAGTACGGGAGAACGGCATGAAGATCGAAACGCATCATCTGGTCAAGCGGTACGGCGAGCGGACGGTGGTGAACGACGTCAATGTGGAAGTGGCGCAGGGCAGCATCGTCGGCCTCCTCGGACCGAACGGCGCGGGCAAGACCACCACGTTCTACATGGTGGTGGGCATCATCCGGCCGGATGACGGAGATGTGACGGTGGATGGCATTTCCATCAAGGAGATGCCCATCCACGAGCGGCACCGCTTCGGCATCAGCTATCTTCCGCAGGAAGCGTCCATTTTCCGCAAGATGACCGTATGGGAAAATCTCATGTCCCTTCTCGAGACGCGGAAGGACATGACCGAAAAGCAGCGCGAGGACAAGGCCGCGTCGCTCCTGGCGGAGTTTCATATTTCCCACGTGAAGGACACGGTGGGGAGCGCCCTCTCCGGCGGCGAGCGGCGGCGCGTGGAGATCGCCCGGTCGCTCACCATGGACCCGGCGTTCATCCTGCTGGACGAACCGTTCGCCGGCGTCGATCCGCTGGCGGTGGAGGACATCCAGCACGTGGTGCGCCAGCTCAAGGACCGGGGCATCGGCATCCTCATCACGGACCACAACGTGCGGGAGACGCTCCGCATCGTGGACCGGGCGTACATCCTCTCGGAAGGCCGCATCCTGCTCTCCGGATCGGCCAATGAAGTGGCCTACAATCCCGTGGCCCGGAAGTATTATCTGGGAGAGAATTTCAGCTTATGATCGATACAGAAAAGGGAAGGGATTCCTGATGCGCATTCTGGACAAATATATAATCAAGGAATTTCTCGGCCCGTTCCTCTTCGGCATCGCGGCGTTCACGGCAATCTTCCTCGGGTCGGACACCCTCATGAAGATTGCGGAGTACGTGACCCGCTACGGCGCGTCGGCGGTATCCGCCTTCAAGCTGTTCCTGCTGGCAATCCCGTCCATCGTGGTGTATACGTTCCCCATGGCGGTGCTCCTGGGCGCGCTCATGTGCTTCTCCCGGCTCTCGTCGTCGAGCGAGCTCATCGTGATGCGCACGTCCGGGCAGAGCTTCATCCGCCTCGCCATGCCGGTCTTCCTGCTGGCGTTGGCCATCAGCTTCGGTGCGGTAGCGTTCAATGAATACGTGGTGCCGTGGACGAACAACACCTATCAGCGCATCCTGAATACGGAGGTGCGGCGCAATCTTCAGCCCGGCACGACGGACCACATCGTCATCCGCGACGTGCAGGGCGGCCGGATCAGCCATCTGCTCTACGCCCGCCGGTATGACCCGAGTACGAAGCAACTGCAGAATATCACCATCCAGGAATTTGAAAATGAGAAAGCCGTGCGCGTGGAAAATGCGCCTACCGCGGTGTGGCGGGACGGCGCGTGGTACATGCAGAACGGCGTGATCTACGACCTCACGAACGACGGGACCGACCGCATGCTGCACTTCCGCGAGCAGGTCATCCCCTACGCGCAGTCTCCGAGCGAGATTCAGCAGAAGCAGAAGGACTTCGACGAGATGACCATCCGCGAGCTGCGGGAGCAGCGCATGGCGTTCCGGGCGGCCCATGAGGATACCGCGGAGATCGACATGACCATCCAGCAGCGGTTCTCCCTGCCCATGGCGAGCTTCATCTTCGCCCTGATGGGGGCGCCGCTGGGCGTGCAGAAGCCCCGGTCGTCCTCGTCCATCGGCTTTGGTCTGTCCGTCGTCATCATTTTTCTCTATTATGCCGTGATGACCTTTGCCGGTTCCATGGGCAAGGGCCACGTCATTCCCCCGGCGCTCGCGGTGTGGATCCCGAATCTCATCGCGCTCGCCGTCAGTCTGTTCCTGATCAGGAGAGTTTCCCGCTGATCCATAGGAGGCGGCCATGTTCATCGGCATCAGCATCATCTTCGTTCTCATCGTCATGGGCGGGCTCATCGCCTTTCTCGGCGATAAGATCGGCTCCAAAGTCGGCAAGAAGCGCATGACCCTTTTCGGCCTGCGCCCGAAATATACGTCCATCATCGTCACCATCATTTCCGGCGTGCTCATTTCCTTCATGACCATCGCCGTGCTGGCCGTGGCCAGCGAGAATGTGCGGGTGGCGCTTTTCGGCCTGAATCAGCTGTACGCGGAGATGGATGAGCTGAATACGGAGATCGCCGCCAAGAACCGGGCCCTCGCTGACGGGCAGCGGCAGCTCCAGGAGCGCACGCGGGAAGTGGCGGAGATGGATGCGAAGGTGCAGAGCATCTCCGACGAGCTGGGCCGCGTGGAAGACCAGCGGAACTACATGGAGGGACAGCTCTCCGTCGTGCAGGACGCTTATGAAAAGGCGCAGGCCAATGTGCACGCCTCCGCGGAAGAAATCAAGGAACTGGAAACGACGAAGAACGAACTGACCGGCACCATCAGCAAGCTCGACCAGGAGCGGACCATCCTGCTCCAGAATATCGCGGCCATCCGCGAGGGCACGGTCATCTTCCGGGCGGGTCAAATCATTTCTTCCGCCGTGGTGGATGAGAACATGACGCAGGAGAATGCGTCGCAGGTGCTGGCGAGCATCTTGAATGACATCAATACGGCGCTCCGGGAGCGTTTGAACATCCAGGACGACAAGGCCATCGTGGTGCGCGTCCTGAAAAAGGATTTCGACGACGCCGTGGAGCAGATCACCCAGTCGCCGGTGAAAAAGCTCATCCGCATCACCGCGGCGGAAAATATCATCCTCGGCGAGTCGACCGTGGTGGATTTCGATATCCATGACAATGTGAAGGTCTACGCGTCCGGAGAGACCGTGTACGAAGCGGACATGGACGCGGGCAGCTACCAGAGCTACAAGAATTACGACCTGCGCGTGCTCCATTTCCTGAAAGACATCAACGGCGTGGCGGCGGCGAAGGGCGTGCTCCCCGATCCGATCACCGGCAATATCGGCCAGCTGGATACGCGGGAGATGCTGGACGTCATCCAGCGTGTGAAAGAGCTGGGCGGCCATTGCCGGCTGACGGCCGTGGCGAAGCACGACATCTACACCGCCGGTCCGGTAGTCATCGACGTGAGGGTGACGCCGAAATGATCCTTGCCATCGATCCGGGGTCGCAGAAGACCGGCATGGCGCTGGTCGAAGAAGACGGGAGCCTCGTGTGGAAAGCCATCCTTCCTTCGGAGGACGTGCCGGGAAAAGCTGCGGCGCTCGCGACAGAGCACTCTGTGCGAGCCGTCGTCATGGGGAACGGCACCCGCCACGCCGCCATGCAGGCCCGCGTGAGCGCGGCGCTCCGCGGAGCGGGCTTCCCGGCGGACATCCCGCTGGTGGACGAGAAATACACCACCGAGATGGGCAAAGCCCGCTACCGGGCGGAGCATCCGGCCCGTGGTTTGGCGCGCCTTCTGCCGAAAGGGATGCAGACCGTGTCCGAACCGGTGGACGACTACGTGGCGTGGATCATCGGGCAGATTTATCTCGGTCTCATCCGGGCAGAAGATGTGGGCCACAAAAAAGTGTGAAAGAGACAGCGCGGGCTGTCTTTTTTTCACGCCTGCGCCGCAGGACTTCCGCACATGGCGGCAGGGTGTAAGAAGTTTGTAAAAAGGGTTGCAAAATAGCCTCGTTAGTGATAACATAAAAATTCATTTCAGAGAATTCATTCGCGAATTGGGTGCAGGAATTTTAGGAGCCAGCGCAGAGCCTGGCGGGAAACAACAGGGCCTGACATTCTTCGTTGCAATGACAGATTTCTCCTGATCGAAATCATCCGTGGTCTGTGTGACAGAGCGAAAAAGGAGTATCCCATGGCAGCTAAAACGACACAGTTGGCAAAATGGATTGAAGAACTGCGGGAAAGCGAGAACAAAAGCGGCGCGGTTCCCTATGAAGCCATCATTCATCTGGTGAAGCGGGAACATCTCACGCCGAAGCAGCTGGATGCCATCTGCGAAGGACTTCACGAAGACAACATCAATATAGAATTTGAAGGCGGGAAAGGGTTCGAGGCGGAAGACGCCGGCGAATTCCCGGGCCTCGAAGACCTGGACGGAGAGCCGGACCTCTCCGGAGACTTCGACGACGGCGCGCAGGATGTCGCCGAGGACGACGGCGCGGCGGACAGCTATGATTTCACCGTCGATGAGAGCGACGTCAAGTATGATTCCGTCCACATGTACCTCAAGGAGATCGGCAGCATCAAGCTGCTGAGCAGCGAAGAGGAGATCCGCCTGGCGAAAGCCATCGAAGCGAGCAAGGCGCCCGACGCCACGCCGGAAGAAAAGCAGGAGGGGCAGCGCGCCCGCTCCAAACTGGCCGACGCGAACCTGCGTCTCGTCGTATCCATCGCGAAGAAATACAGAGAGCGCGGCCTCCACATGCTGGACCTCGTGCAGGAAGGCAATATCGGCCTCCTCAAGGCCGTGGACAAATTCGATTACCACAAGGGCTACAAATTCAGCACTTACGCCACGTGGTGGATCCGGCAGGCCATCACCCGGTCCCTGGCCGATCAGGCCCGCACCATCCGCGTGCCCGTGCATATGGTGGAAAGCATCAACAAGATGAACCGCATCGAGCGGCGCATCCAGCAGGAGAACGGGCGGGACGCCACCGAGGAAGAGCTCGCCAAGGCCATGCGGTGCAGCGTGGAGAAGATCCGCGAGATCAAGCAGGTCGCCCTCGACTCCATCTCCCTCGAGACGCCCATCGGCGAGAAAGAGGACTCCGTCCTGGGCGATACCGTAGAGGACAAGAAGATCGCCGCGCCGGAAGACGAAGCGGCGGCGAGCCTCCAGAACGAGCAGATCGCCAAGCTCCTCTCCACCCTCACAGAAAGAGAGCGGGGCATCATCGCGCTCCGCTTCGGTTTCGAAGACGGCATCCCCCACACGCTGGAAGAAGTGGGACAGCAGTACGGCGTCACCCGCGAGCGCGTGCGCCAGATCGAAAAGAAAGCGCTGGGCAAGCTCAAGCGGCCCGCACAGGCGCTCATCAGCTGAGAAAATGAAACGCTGCGGCAGGTTTCCTGCTGCGGCGTTTTCGCGTGGGAGGGATAGATTGTCAATATAAATTGACGAGCGCAGCAACAATCGCGTATAATACGGAACAGAATCTAACGGCCGCTGCTTTGCGGCCCTGCGAGGTGTCTTCCATGAACGAAACCATCAAAAAAGACGTCATGGCCGCGCTCTTTGCGGCGATGACTGCCATCTTCACCCAGCTCGTCATTCCCATCCAGCCGGTGCCGATCACCATGGGCACCCTGGCCGTCATGATGGCTGGCGCGGTGCTCGGCAGCCACTACGGCGCGCTGAGCCTCGTCATCTACGTCCTGCTCGGCGCGGCGGGCATGCCCGTCTTCACCATGGCCCAGGGCGGAGCGGGCGTGCTTATCGGCCCGAACGGAGGCTTTCTCATCGGCTACATCGCCATGGCTTTCGTGGTGGGCTTCTGCACCGAGCGGTGGGGGCGCACCTTCCGCCGGCTCGTCCTCGCTATGATTCTCGGCTGTCTCACCGTGTACGCCTTCGGCGTGGCGTGGTTCATGGTCCTCACCGGCACCGGGCTCTGGGCCTCCCTCATGCTGTGCATGCTGCCCTTCCTCCCGGGCGACGCGGTGAAAATCCTCCTCGGCTCTTTCCTCGTCCGCCGCTACGGCCGGTATGTGGAAAAATTCTGAGCGACAGACCTCTTCGGAGGTCTTTTTTTTATGGGCAGAGGCCGGGCGGGGACGCGCGCAGCCGGGCGGCGTGCGCCGCGGGAAGCACCCTGCCGGGCCGATGCCGCCCGATGCCCCGGCAGGCGGCGAAAAAAGAAAGGCCGCTGCGCGGGCAGGGACGCTGTGCGTTCTCTGCTTTCGGTGCGGGCGGCATGGACAGGAGGGAGAGCCTGTATTTTTTATTCGTTTGATTTTTTCAGCGGGCAGGTTGCGGCGCGGTGGAATTCTTTTCTGGAGCGCGGAGCGGAGAGACCGGTCACCTGCGTCGCGTTCCCGAAAACACGGAGGCTTTCCGCACGGGACGCCGGCGTTTCCTTGCAAGGGGGATGGGGGCATGATATAATCAACGTGTAATGTTTTGATTTTCATACGATTCCCATGGAGTGAGCTGCGGCTCACTTTTTCTTATAGTGGCGTCAGGTTTCAGGAAGCGGGGAGGGATTGATTTTCATGGCGCACAAAGACATTGAGCGGGCGGCGGAAGAGCTGCTGACGCCCCTGCTGGAAGCGGAGGGCATCGAGATCGTCGACGTGGAGTATGTGCGGGAGCGGAACTGGATCCTCCGCCTGTACATCGACAAGGACGGCGGCGTGGATCTCGGCGACTGCCAGAAGGTGAGCGAGGAAGCGGGGCGGCTCTTGGATGAGAAAGACCTCATCCCGGACAATTACATGCTGGAGGTCTCTTCGCCGGGCGTGGACCGGGTCATCAAGAAAGACCGCGATTTTGCGCGGTTCGCCGGGTCGGAGGTGGACGTGAAGCTCTTCGCGCCGCTCCGGGAAGGGGACAAGTCGAGCAAGGCATTCACCGCGGTGCTCGTCGGCCTCACGGAGGCGGGCGAGGTGGCGCTCAGGACAGAGGATGAGGAAGAACTCGTCATCCCGAGGAATAAAGTATCGCAGATCAGGCTGCATTTTTCATTTTAATCCAGGAGGCAGAATCAATCGTGAACGAACAGTTATTACAGGCGGTAGAAGTATTGGTGAAGGCAAAGAAGGTTCCGGAAAGCGTCGTATTCAACGCGCTGGAATCCGTACTTTTGACGGCTTATAAGAGAGAAACGGGAAGCAATGCCAATACGTCTGTCAGCATTGACCGCACCACGGGCGATTATCATATCTATGCGGAAAAGAACGTCGTGGAGACGGTCGATCCGGAAGCGGAAAATGCGGCGAGCCAGATCTCCGTGGCGGACGCGAAGAAGATCAATCCGGTGTACGAAGCGGGCGACATCCTCCAGATTGAAGTGACGCCGAAGAATTTCGGCCGCATGGCGGCGCAGACGGCGAAGCAGGTGATGATCCAGAAGCTCCGCGAAGCGGAACGGGGCGTGATTTACGACGAATTCTCCGGCCGCGAGGGCGACGTCATCACGGGCACGGTGAAATGGAGCGAATCCCGCACGATTTTCGTGGACCTGGGCCGCGTGGAAGGGGTCCTGCCCTTCACGGAACAGGCGGAGGGCGAAGTTTTCCACCCGAACGACAAGATCAAATGCTATGTGAAAGAAGTGCGGAAGACCACGAAAGGGCCGGAGATCATCCTGTCCCGCACGCATCCGGGACTCCTGAAGCGCCTCTTCGAGCTGGAGGTGCCGGAGATCTACAGCGGCACGGTGGAAATCAAGTCCGTGGTGCGTGAAGCAGGCTCCCGCTCGAAGATCGCGGTCTACGCGATGGACCCGACGGTGGACCCTGTGGGCGCGTGCGTCGGTCCGAAGGGACAGCGCGTGCAGAACATCGTCAATGAGCTGAACGGAGAGAAGATCGACATCGTCCGCTGGGACGAAGACCCGGCGATCTACATCGCGAACGCTCTCTCCCCGGCGAAGGTGGTGTCCGTCTCCGTAGCGGAAGAAGAAAAGGCCTCCCTCGTGGTCGTGGAAGACTACCAGCTGTCGCTGGCCATCGGCAAGGCCGGCCAGAACGCGCGCCTCGCGGCGAAGCTCACCGGCTGGAAGATCGACATCAAGAGCGAGACGCAGGCCGCGGAAGAAGGATTCGGCGCCGAAGAAGAGGAAGACGACGATATCCTCGGCGATATCGAAGCGGAAGGCACGGAGGCTCACGAATGAAGGTAAGAAAGATCCCCATGCGCAAATGCGTGGGCTGCGGGGAGCTCCATCCGAAGAAAGAGCTGCTCCGCATCGTGGCCATGCCCACGGGCGAGATCCAGGTGGACCGCACGGGCAAGGTATCCGGCCGGGGCGTGTACATCTGCGACAATCCGGACTGCTTCAGAAAAGCGTTCGATTCGCACGGGCTGGAGCGCTCGCTGAAGCGCCCGGTCTCGCGGGACGTGTACGAAGCGCTGCAGGAATCGCTGAGCCATCATGAATGAAAAGGCCATCTACCAGTTCCTCGGGCTGGCGCAGAAGGCGGGATTCCTCCTGTCGGGAAGCGATCAGCTCACGGACGGACTGAGACATAAAAAAGGGACGCTGCTCCTCATCACGGAGGACGCGTCGGAGCGAACGGCCGGAGAGTACAGGGCCATGGCGGAACGGAACCGCATCCCCTGGAGGCTCTTCGGTGAGAAGGAAAAATTGGGACGGGCTCTGGGCAAGGGAGTACGGACAGCCGTACTGGTCACGGACAGCGGATTTGCCAAGGCGGTCTGCCGGAAGCTGGACGCCGGTCGTTAGGAGGATGCGTATGCAGAAATACAGAATCTACGAATTATCCAAGATGTATGGGAAGACGAACGAGGAGGTCATCGGCGTTTTGAAGAAGCACAACTACGAGGTGAGCAAAGCCGCCAACAGCGTCGATGAAAAGGCCAAAGACATCCTCGAACGCGAATTCTCCGGAAAGAAGCCGGCGAAGAAGCCCGTATTCCGCACGGTGAAGTTCGACAGCAAGGGCCGCCCGCAGGACGGGAAGCGCCCGCAGGGGCAGGGGAACTTCTCCTCGTCCTACTCCACGGACCGGGCGGAAGCGGACGCGCATGCCGCGAAGGCCCAGGCCGCGCTGAAGAAGGATGCGGCGCCGGAACCGGTTCAGGCAGCCGCTCCGGCGGAAGCGAAGCCCGCGGCCCGTGCGGAGACCCGTCCGGCACAGCGTCAGGACCGCCGGCAGGACAATCGTCCGAATAATGGCGGCCGTCCGCAGAAGAACGACGGCCGTCCGGCGCAGCGCCAGGACCGCCGGCAGGACAGCCGTCCGGGCAATGGCGGCCGTCCGCAGAGAAGCGGCGGCCCGCAGCGTCCGGGAGACCGCCCGAAGGCAGGATTCGGCGCGAACCGTCCGAAACCGGCCGCCGCGCCCGCTCCGGCGCCGGCGCAGGATACGCGCCGCGACGCCAAGCCGGCGAAGAAGAGCAAGAAGGACTACGAACGCAGCCGGAGGGAAAAGGAAGGGACCTCCCTCATGGCGCAGTCCATGAAGCAGAACAAGAAAAAGAAGCATGTGGCGGAAAAGAAGGCCGTGTCCTATCCGACGGAAGTGACGCTCCCGCCGAGCGTCACCGTGAAGGAGCTGGCGGAGCTCTTCGGCCGCGAAGTGAGCGAGATCATCATGCGCCTCATGAAGCTGGGCATCATGGCGACGATCAATCAGAACGTCGACCCCGATGCGGCGGCGCTCCTGGCGGACGATTTCGGCATCACGCTCCTCGAACCGGAGAAGACCGTCGATCCCACGGAATACGTGCCCGCGCCGGACGATCCGCGCTTCCTGAAGCCGCGCCCGCCGGTAGTCACCATCATGGGCCACGTCGACCACGGCAAGACCACCCTGCTGGATGCGCTCCGCGAGACGAACGTCGCAGCGCATGAAGCGGGCGGCATCACCCAGCGCATCGGCGCGTACCAGATCCGCTACAAGAACCAGAAGATCACCTTCCTCGACACGCCGGGGCACGAAGCGTTCACCGCCATGCGGAACCGCGGCGCGCAGATCACGGATATCGCGGTCATCATCGTCGCCGCCGACGACGGCGTCATGCCGCAGACCATCGAAGCAATCAACCACGCGAAGAGCGCGAAGGTGCCGATCCTCGTGGCCATCAATAAGATCGACAAGCCCGGCGCGAACCCGGACCACATCAAGGAAGAGCTCTCCCATCAGGGACTCATCTCCGAAGACTGGGGCGGCGACGTCATCATGGTGCCGATCTCCGCGAAGAAGCGCATCGGCCTGGACGACCTGCTGGACAACATCCTGCTCCTGGCGGAGATGGAAGAACTGAAAGCGAATCCGCGCCGCGAAGCGTACGGCGTCGTCGTGGAAGCGCAGCTCGACAAGGGCCGCGGCCCGGTGATGAACGTGCTCGTGCAGAACGGCACCCTCCACGTGGGCGACGGCATCCTCGCCGGCAAATGCTGGGGCAAGGTGCGCGCCATGGCCAATGAGAACGGCCGCAAGCTAAAATCGGCCGAACCGTCCGCCCCGGCGGAAGTGCTCGGCATGAGCGGCGTGCCGGAAGCGGGCGACCATTTCTACGTCATGGACGAGAGAAAGGCCCGCGAGATCGCGGAAATGAGAGCGGTCCGCGCTAAGGAAGCGGAACGGAGCCAGGTCCAGAAGATCACCCTCGACAATATCTTCGAGAAGATCAAGGAAGGGGAAATGAAGGAACTGGACATCATCATCAAGGCCGACGTCCAGGGCTCTGTGGAAGCGCTGCAGCAGTCGCTCCTCAATATCAAGAGCGAGAAAGTGCGCATCTCCGTGGTGCATTCCGCCGTCGGCGCCATCAGCGAATCCGACGTGATGCTCGCCTCCGCGTCGAACGCGCTCATCATCGGCTTCAACGTGCGGCCTGACGCGAACGCCCGGAAGATCGCCGAGCAGGAAAAGGTGGACATCCGTCTGTACCGCGTCATCTACGACGTCATCAACGATGTGAAGGCCGCCATGGCGGGACTCCTCGCGCCGACCATCAAGGAAGTGCTCCTCGGCCACGCGGAAGTCCGTCAGGTCATCCATACGCCGAAGGTCATCGTCGCCGGCTCCTACGTGCTGGACGGCAAGATCACGAGCAACTGCCAGATCCGCATCGTCCGCGACGGCATCGTCATCCACGAAGGCAAGATGGCCTCGCTGCGCCGTTTCAAGGACGACGTGAAGGAAGTCTCCGAAGGCTACGAATGCGGCATCGCGATCGACAACTACCGCGACGTGAAGGAAGGCGACCAGCTGGAAGCCTTCAAGCTGCAGGAAGAAGCAGCGGAGCTGGAATAATACCGCCCACGGGCGGCAGTCCCGCAGTGCGCCGCCGTACTAGGCGGCGCATTTTCATCGCATAAAGGAGATACCATGTCTGAATTACGAGTCAGAAAGATCCAGGAATTCATCAAGCAGGAAGTGGGGCAGATGCTGCTCCGCGACCTGAAAGACCCGCGCCTCGGATTCATCACCGTCACCGGCGTGAAGCTCACCGGCGACCTCCGGGAAGCGGTCATCTACGTGAGCCTCTTCGGGAAAGAAGAGGAAAAGAAAGCCTCCATGGAGGCGCTGAATCAGGCGAAGGGCTTCATCCGCCGCGAACTGGGGCAGCGGCTCAAAGTGTACTACACGCCCACCATCGCCTTCGAGGAGGATACCTCCCTCGACTACGGCATGCACATCGACGGCCTGCTGAAAAAGATCCGGAAAGAAGAGAAAACCGATGAAGATCAGTAAAGAAGAAGCGGCGCAGTTCCTCCGGGGCCATGAGCGGTTCCTCCTCGTGGGGCACATCCACGCCGACGGAGACGACATCGGCTCAATCCTCGCGCTGCACCATGCGCTCGTGCATTTGGGAAAATCCGCGGATATGGTCATCGCGGACGGCGTGCCGGAACGGTTCCGCTTCCTCGCGGGGACGGAAGAGATCCGGACCTCCATCCCCGAAGGGGCGGACTACGACGCGCTCGTCTTCACGGACCTGTCGAACATCGAGCGCGGCGGGGATTTCGTATTCCCGAAGGTGCCGAGCCTCTGCATCGACCACCACATTTCCAATACGGAGTATACCGACTATCTCTGGCTCCGCGCGGACTACGCCGCCACGGCGGAGCTCCTGGCGGAACTCTTCCTCGACGGGAATTTCCCGCTGGACAAAGAAGCGTGGGACGCCCTCTACATGGGCATCGGCACGGACAGCGGGTTCTTCAAGTTCAGCAATACGTCCGCCCACACGCTCCTCATGGCGTCGCGGCTCGTGGAGGGCGGCGCGGAGCCGGCTTTCATCTCGAACCACCTCGACGTGACGACGAAAGTCTCCATGGAGGTGTACCGCCGCGTGCTGGATACGCTCCATTACGCCTGCGGCGGGAAGATCGGCCTCGCGGCCATGGACGAGACCTCCATGGCGATGGACGGCGAAAATTCCGATTACTACGTGAGCATCCCCCGGCGGGTGGAAGGCGTGGAGATCGGCGTCCTCTTCAAGGCGGACGGCCCGGACGTGACGCGCCTCTCCCTGCGGTCTAGGGAATACGCGAACGTGTCGGAGCTGGCGGCGGAGTTCGGCGGCGGCGGCCACGTCCGCGCGGCGGGCTGCACCATCCGCCTGCCCATGGCAGAGGCGGAGAAGGCCTTCCTCGCGGCGGCGGAGAAATATCTCTGATGGACGGCGTGCTCAATGTGCTGAAACCGGCGGGCATGACCTCCTTCGATGTGATCGCCTGCCTGCGGCGCGTGTACGGGCAGAAGAAGATCGGCCACGGCGGCACCCTCGACCCGCTCGCGGCGGGCGTGCTGCCGGTCTTCCTCGGCCGGGCGGCGCGGCTCATCGAGTATGCTCCCATCCGCCGGAAAACCTACGAGGCGGAGTTTCTCATGGGTTTCGAGACGGATACGGAGGACGTGTCCGGCCGCATCACGGCACGGGGCGGGGTCCTTGCGGACCGGGACGCCTGGGAGCGGGCCGCGGCGGCCTTCCGCGGGCCCATCAAGCAGGTGCCGTCCCTCTATTCGGCCAAGCAGATCGGCGGGCGGCGCGCCTACGACCTCGCCCGCGAAGGGAAGGATGTCTCTCTCCCCGCGAAGGACGTGGAAATCTTCGAGCTCTGCATCCGGGAAGTGCGGCCGCCGTACCTGCGCCTTTCCGTGACGTGCTCGTCCGGCACGTACGTGCGGGCGCTGGGGCGCGATATGGGGCGCGCGGCGGGCTGTCCGCTCACCATGTCCTTCCTCGTGCGCACCGCCATGGGGCCTTTCGCCATCGGGGAGGCGAAGACTCTCGAAGAGATCGAGGCGGACCCGCAGGGGGCGCTCCTGCAGGACCTGCGGGTGCTCCTGTCGGAGCTGCCGGCGCTCACCCTCTCCGCGGCGGAAGCGGCGGACTTCCTCACGGGGAAGCGGCTCCGCACGGCGGCGGGCGACGCGGACGAGGCGGCGGCGTACGGGCCGCAGGGCTTCCTCGGCATCGCGGCGGTCCGGCGGGGCGTCATCCATCCGAAAAAAGTATTTTCCTGAGACGGCGGTGATTCGATGAAACTGTTGCGCAGTCTGGCGGACGTGCGAGATTTCGGGCCGCTCGTCCTCGCGGCGGGATTCTTCGACGGATTCCACCGGGGGCACCGGGCGGTGCTCGGCGAAGCGCGGCGCATGGCGGAGCGGCTGGGCGCGCGGCCCGGCGTGGTGACCTTCTCGCCCCATCCGGGGACGGTGCTCTTCCCGGACCGGCCGGTGTGCCTCCTCCAGACGGAAGAAGAAAAAGAAGCGGTCATGGCGGAGCTCGGCATGGCGCTCGCGGTCATCCTGCGGCCCACGAAAGAATTCCTCGCCGAGTCGGCGGAGGATTTCCTCCGGAGTCTCGAAGCTGTGCCGGACCTCCGGGGCGTGGTGTGCGGAGAAAACTTCACCTTCGGCGCGGGCGCGGCGGGCACGCCGGAGACGATCCGCGCATGGTTCGCCGGTACGGACACGGCGGTGTCGGTGGTGCCGCTCACGCGGAGCCCGGCCATCGGCGGGCGAGTCGTCAGCAGCACGGAGATCCGCCGGCTTGTCGAGGCGGGGGACATGCGCACCGCCGGGGCGCTCCTCACCCGGCCGTACACCCTCTCCGGCGGCGTCGGGCGGGGGTTCCGCCGGGGCACGGACGACACGGGCTTCCCCACGGCGAACCTTGTCTTCGGTCCGGAGCGCGTCCTCCCCGCGGACGGCGTGTACGCGGCCTTCGCGGTCATCCGCGGCCGGCGCTGGCCGGCGGTGACGAACGTGGGGACGAATCCCACCTACGGCAACGCGGCGCGCACCGTGGAGACATTCATCCTCCATTTCTCGGAGGACATCTACGGCGAAGCGTTCGCAGTGGAATTCGTGGAGCGCCTCCGCGGCGAGATCCGCTTCCCCTCCGCGGCGGCCCTCGCGGCGCAGATCGCGGAGGACGTGAAGAGGGCGGAGCGGCTCCTGGCTGAAGAAACGGAAAAAGAAGGATAGAGCGGACAGGCTCCGTCCTTCTTTTTTTGCGCCTGTGGTATACTGGATGACAGAATCTTTACAGACAGCCTGTATACTGCATGAAAAACGCACTGCGGAGGACCTATGACAAAAAATGAATTCATAAGAAAACTGGCGGCCGATCCGCACTGGACGCCCGGCTGGGACGCCATCGAAGCGGAATTTGCCCGGCTCTATCCCGGCGCGGTGCCGCAGCATTTCGCTACGGCCGTGGAGGCGCGGGCCGCGCTCGGCGGGGACCAGTACCTGGACGGCTACTCCTTCTATCCCTCGCCGAAAGGCTATCTTCACATCGTCACTTTCGGCCTGTCCGAGCTCTACGGCGAGAAGCGCGCCTTCGGCGGCCAGTGGAGCGGGAAAGGCTGCGAGCTCACCATGAAGGTGCATGAAAAGGCGGCGGGGGACGCGCTCTGGGCGTGCGACCTCCTGTCGGCCATCGCGAAATGGGTGCACGGCGGCCACCGCCGCCTCACGCCGTACCAGATCCTCGCGGGTGCGGACCTGGGCATCTCGAAGGCGACCGACACCCCCGTGGCGGCGGTGCTTCTCATCCCCGACACGGAAGCGGAGACGCTGCAGACCGTGTACGGCACGGTGCAGTTCCTCCAGGTGCTCGCCCTCACGAAGCATCAGGCGGACCGCCTCCTCTCTGGCGCGGGCGTGCGCGAAGTCTACGAAAAGGAAATGAAGCCCCTCGTGGGCGACGGCTGCTTCGACTGGCAGAACGGCGCAGGCGAAACGAAATAAGAATGAAAAGGGACCGGCACGGCCGGTCTTTTTTTTCGTGCACCCGGCAGAGGCCCATGATAGAATCAGAAGAGAAAGGAGGCGGCGGAAATGAAAAAGAGCTGGCTGAGGGCGATGCTGATCCTGGCGCTTGCGCTGGCAGCCGGGGCAGGCGGCGTGCACGCAGAGGCCGTCCGGCTGCCGGATGAGCCGCCTGCCGTCGCAGAGGGCCGCCGCATGGCGGAGCAGATGCGGACTATGGCGGGCAGAGAAGCCTGGGTCCGCTTCCACGGGCGGCCGGGGCCGGAGGTGCGGGCACTCCTGGCGGAGGCCGGCGGGACGGAAGACGATGCGCTGACGGCGGTCTATCGGGTGAGGCTGTCGGACGGCGCGGTGCGTCTCCTTTCCGGCGGCCGCCCGCTGGAGACGCTGCCGGCCTCTCTGCGGGAGCAGGGCCGGCGGAACGGGGAGCGGGCCGCGGGGATGTTCCTCAATTCGCTGGAAGGCACGCGCGCCGTGGCGGCGGCCGGACTGTGCGCCGCCGAGGAAGCCTTCGTGGACAGGACTCTGGACGGCTCGGCCATGTACCTGTACGTGTACCGACATTCGGCTCCGGTGCTCGTGACGTTCCTCGAGGGCAGAGACCATGCGGTCCTCGCTACGGGCTGCTTCCTGTTCGGCCGGACGGGCGAAGCGCTCGATACGGAAGATGCCGTGCGGGAGTCGTTCCACGGATTCTTCGAGGGGATCGAAACCGTTTCCGGCGGGGCGGAATGAAGGAGATAAGGGACCGGCGGGGGCCGTCTTTTTCCGCGCCGCTCTGTGCGGCGGCCGCCGGTATGCTACAATACAGGTAAGAAAACATCAGTTGGATATGAAGGAGGGACTTCCCATGAAACTCACATTTTACGGCCATGCGTGCTTCCTGATCGACACGGGCAGGGAAAAGCTGCTCTTCGATCCGTTCCTCACGGGGAACGGCAGCGCTTCCATCCGCGCGGAGGACGTGGACTGCGACTACATCCTGCTCACCCATGCGCACGGAGACCACTTCGGCGACGCGGATGCCATCGCGGCGCGCACGGGCGCGGCGGTCGTGGCGGTGCCGGAGGTGCTGGGACTCTTCGAGCACGCGCCGAAGGCGGCGTGGCCCATGAATCTCGGCGGGAGCCTCGCGCTGCCCTTCGGCCGGGTGCACATGGTGCCGGCGTTCCACAGCTCCGGCGTGGCGGGCGGCGTGGCCTGCGGCTTCCTCATCTGCTTTGCGGACGGCGTGAATGTGTACTACTCCGGCGACACAGCACTCTTCGGCGACATGACGCTCATCGGACGGAAAGCGCCCATCCACTACGCGGTGCTCCCCATCGGGGACAACTACACCATGGGTCCGGCGGACGCAGTGGAGGCGGCGAAGCTCCTCGGGGCGAAGCGGGTCATCCCCATCCATTACAATACCTGGCCGGTCATCGCCCAGGACCCGGCGGCCTTCGCGGCGCTCGCGGAAAAAGCCGGCGTGGCGCCTCACGTGCTGGCGCCGGGCGAAACGCTCACGCTCGAAAAATGATAAAAAGAGAAAGGCAGGGTGCTTCGGCATCCTGTCTTTTTTTTGCGCCCGCGCGGGCGGCGGAGACGGCAGCCGCAGCGGCCGCGGAAGGTGGAAAAAACGGGAGATTTCCTTGACAAGGGGGGAGGGGAATGGTATTCTTGTAATGTACAAGTTAGCACTCGTAATGAGTGAGTGCTAATAATCAGGTGATGAATGATGACAGCACGAAGAAATACAGACCCGGCGGACGCCGGGATGAACGACAGAAAAAAGAGAATACTTTGGGCTGTAGTACAGGATTATGTGTCGTCCGCAGAGCCGGTGGGCTCCCGCACCATCGCGAAGAACTACGATCTGGGCGTGTCGAGCGCCACGATCCGCAACGAGATGCAGGACCTGGGCGATGAAGGCTACCTCGAGCAGCCCCACACCTCGGCGGGACGCATCCCGTCCATCAAGGGATACCGCTTCTATGTGGACTGCCTCATGGAGCCGTCCCGCCTGACCGGCGAGGAGGAGGACCGCCTCACCCACATGATCGCCGACCAGACGACGAAGGTGGACGAGATCTTCCGCAATATGGCACGGGTGGTGTCGTCCCTCACGCAGACTCTCTCCGTGGCGGCGCGGCAGACGCGCCGGAGCTGCACCTTCAATTACATCCGCTTCCTGCCCCTCGACGGGCAGCGGGCGATCCTGCTCGTGGTGACGCAGGAAGGGCGCGTGTCGAATACGGTGGTGAACATCCCGCCGGGTTCGTCCATCGACGAGCTGCAGCTCCTCGCGGACCGGCTGAACCATTTCCTCCACGGGAAAGACATCAGCGCCGCGGACGAGCAGACGATCCTCGCCTTCCAGAAAGATGTGGAGCGGGACCTCACCCCGTTCAGCCGCATCTTCGTATCGCTCCGCCGGTCGCTCGCGCCGAAGCAGAAAGTGTACAGCGGCGGCGCGGCGGGCCTCATCCGCCAGCCGGAATTCCAGAATGTGGAAAAGATGCAGGACATCCTGAACCTCCTCGAGGAGCGGGACCTGCTGCACAGCATCCTGGATACGGCAATGGACCGGCCCATCGCGGTGCGCATCGGCTCGGAGAATCCGGACAAGTCGCTCGCCGATCTGTCCATCGTGAAGGCGCAGTTCCAGGTGGGCGGCGAAGTGATCGGCACCATGGCCGTCATCGGCCCCACGCGCATGGAGTACGGCCGGGTCATCGGGCTCCTGTACTTCATGCAGAAGCATCTGGAGCATATGCTGAAAAATAAAGAATAACAGAGATTCTGAGATAGAGGAGGTCTATCCATGGCAGAAGAAGAAAAGAAGACCCGCCCGGCGGAAGAGACGCCGGAGGGCGCTCCGGCCGGCGCGCAGGACGCGCAGACGGAGACGGACCTGTCCGCCGCGCTCTCGAAGGCCATCGAGGCGGAAGCGGCCGCCGAAGCCCGCGCGAAAGAGCTGGAAGACAAGGCCGCCGGCCTCGAGGCGAAGCTGTCGCTCGCGGTGCAGCAGTACAGCCGCCTGCAGGCGGATTTCGACAATTTCCGCCGCCGCACCCGCGCAGGCGAGGCCGAGGCGAAAGACAGGATGACCGCGGACATCGTGAAGGAATTCCTTCCGGTGCTCGACAATTTCGGCCTTGCGCTCGCCCACATGTCGAAAGACGAAGCGGGCGCCGCCTATGTGAAAGGCTTCGAGATGCTCCGGAAGCAGCTCGAAAAAGTGATCGCCGATCTGGGCGTCACGGAGATCGCCGCTGAAGGCGCGGCCTTCGACCCGCATTTCCACGAAGCGGTGATGCAGGCCCCCGCGCCGGACAAAGAAGACGACACCGTCGCCATGGTCTTCCAGAAAGGCTACGTGCTGAAAGACCGCGTCATCCGTCCTGCGAAAGTGCAGGTCGTCCATAACAGTTGAAAACGCCGCGCACAGCGGATTTCCATCTCATAGAAAACAATTTTGAAGGAGGCTATTTCTATGTCTAAAGTCATTGGTATCGATCTTGGTACGACGAACTCCGTCGTGGCAGTCATGGAAGGCGGCGAACCCGTCGTCATCCCGAACGCGGAAGGCTCCCGCCTGACCCCGTCCGTGGTGGGCTTCTCCAAGACGGGCGAACGCCTCGTGGGCCAGCTCGCGAAGCGCCAGGCCGTGTCCAACCCGGACCGCACCGTCGTATCCATCAAGCGCCACATGGGCAGCGATTACAAAGTCAATATCGACGGCAAGAGCTACACCCCGCAGGAAATCTCCGCGATGATCCTGCAGAAACTGAAAGCCGACGCGGAAGCGTACCTGGGCGAACCGGTCACTGAAGCGGTCATCACCTGTCCGGCGTACTTCACCGACAGCCAGCGCCAGGCCACGAAAGATGCCGGCAAGATCGCGGGCCTCAACGTGCTCCGCATCATCAACGAGCCGACCGCATCCTCTCTGGCTTACGGCCTCGACAAGATCAATGACGGCAAGGAACACACCTTCCTCGTATACGACCTCGGCGGCGGCACCTTCGATGTATCCATCCTCGACCTCGCGGACGGCGTCTTCGAAGTCAAGGCGTCCAACGGCAACGGCCATCTCGGCGGCGACGACTTCGACGCCCGCGTCATGGACTGGATCGCCGACACCTTCAAGAAACAGAACGGCTTCGAACTGCGCCGCGATCCCATGACCAACCAGCGCCTGAAAGAAGCAGGCGAGAAGGCGAAGATCGAACTCTCCGGCGTCATGTCCACGGAAATCAACCTGCCCTTCCTCACCGTTGATGCAAACGGCCAGCCGGTCCACTTCGACGCGACCCTCTCCCGTGCGGAATTCGACCGCATCACCGAAGACCTCGTCCAGGCGACCGTCGCTCCGATCGACATCGCTATGAAAGACGCGGGCGTCACCGCGGCGGACATCGAGAAGATCCTCCTCGTGGGCGGCTCTTCCCGCATCCCGGCCGTACAGACCCTCATCAAGAATAAATTCGGCAAGGAACCGAACAAGGGCATCAACCCGGATGAATCCGTTGCCGTAGGCGCGGCCATCCAGGCGGGCGTCCTCAAGGGCGAAGTGAAAGACGTGCTCCTCCTCGACGTGACTCCGCTGTCCCTCGGCATCGAGACGCTGGGCGGCGTATTCACCACCATGATCAAGCGGAACACCACCATCCCGACCCAGAAGACCCAGATCTTCTCCACCGCAGCGGACAACCAGCCGTCGGTAGACATCCACGTCCTGCAGGGCGAACGTCCCATGGCGGCGGACAACAAGACCCTCGGCCGCTTCGAACTGTCCGACATCCCGCCGGCTCCGAGAGGCGTGCCGCAGATCCAGGTCACCTTCGACATCGACGCGAACGGCATCGTCCATGTTTCCGCGAAAGACCTCGGCACCGGCAAGGAACAGAAGATCGACATCACCTCCTCCTCCGGCCTCTCCGATGAAGAGATCGAACGCATGCAGCAGGACGCGAAGGCTCACGAAGCGGAAGATAAGAAGCGCAAGGAAGCCGTCACCGCCCGGAACAACGCGGAAGCTCTCGTCTATCAGGCGGAAAAGACCGTAAAGGAGATCGGCGACAAAGCCGACGCGGCGAAAGTGAAAGAAGTGAACGACGCCATCGCGAAACTGAAAGAGACCCTGAAAGGCGACGACGCCGACAAGATCAAAGCCGACGCGGAAGCCCTCACGAAGCCGCTCCACGAACTGACGGAAAAACTCTACCAGCAGGCGCAGCAGGCCGCTCAGGCGCAGCAGCAGGCGCAGGGAGCCCAGCAGCAGGGCCCGCAGGGCGCGGCGCACAAAGACGGCGACACCGTCGACGCGGACTACAAAGTCGTAGACGACGATAAGAAATAAGACAGGATGAGGATGTATGGCAGCACGGGATTATTATGAAGTACTCGGCGTCGACAGGAACGCCACGGAAGACGACATCAAGAAAGCCTACCGGAAAATGGCCCGGAAATACCATCCGGACCTGCACAAGGACGATCCCACCGCGGCCGATAAATTCAAGGAAGTCAACGAAGCCTATCAGACGCTCTCCGACGCGGACAAGCGCGCCCAGTACGACCAGATCGGCCACGACGCCTACGAACAGGCCCAGAAGGGCGGCGCCGGGGCCGGCGGCTTCGGCGGATTCGGCCAGGGCGGATTTGGAGGCTTCGGCGGGTTCGGCGGCCAGGGCGGCTTCGACATGGGGGACATCTTCGACATGTTCACCGGCGGAGCCGGCCGGCGTCAGCGGAACGGTCCGGAGCGCGGCGACGACCTCCGCTACGACATGGAGATCACCCTCCGCGAAGCGGCGAGCGGCGTGAAGAAGACCTTCTCCGTGAAGAAAGAAGAGACCTGCTCCAAGTGCCACGGCTCCGGCGCGGAACCCGGCACCGACGTGGAGACCTGCCCGCACTGCCACGGCACCGGACAGGAACGCATCGTGCGGAACAGCCCCTTCGGCCAGATGGTGAACGTCACCACCTGCCGCTACTGCGGCGGCACCGGGAAGATCATCAAGCAGAAATGCAGCACCTGCCACGGCACCGGCCTCCAGATGGTGGAAAAGAAACTGGAGATCAATATCCCCGCCGGCGCGGACACGGGCGTGCGCATGCGCATCGCCGGCGAAGGCAACCCCGGCAAACGCGGCGGCCCGGCGGGCGACCTCTACGTATACATCTACGTCAAGCCTGATCCGAACTTCGAGCGCGACGGGGACGACCTCTACTGCAAGGCGGACATCTCCTTCCCCACCGCGGCCCTGGGCAACACCATCAAAGTGCTCACCCTCGATAACGAAGTGGAACTGAAGATCCCCGCCGGCACGCAGGGCGGCACCCGCTTCCGCATCAAGGGCGCGGGCATGCCGAAGCTCCGGGGCAGCGGCAAAGGCGACCTCTACGTCGTCGTGAACGTCGTCGTCCCGCGGAACCTCAAAGGCGAGCAGAAAGAAGCCCTCCTGAAATACGCGGACATCTCCGGCGAAGACATCACCACCTACCGGGGCAAAAGCTCCTCCTTCATCGACAAGATCATAGACAAGCTCAAGTCCTGAAAAAACGAAAAACGCTCTCTCCAAAAGGGGAGGGCGTTTTTGCGTGGGTCGATGAGGAAATATATATATATAAGTAAAATAAGTATAATTTCGTACATAGAATCCGTAGAGCCATTTTCAGGTGAGAGTGCAGGCCTGGGATTTGTCCGGGGCGGTTCCGGCATTTGCGGGAGAAACGGCGGTGCCTGTAGTTCTGAAATGAGCTGTGAGAAGATGAGTGCAGGTCAAGATTGACAGGGCACGGGGCGGCCCATATAATTAAAAATAATATCCGGCCTGTCCGGAGACAAAGGAGTGATTTCTCATGATGGATATAAAACAGCTGGCGGAGGCGGAAGCGGAGCGGCTGACGGCGCTGCGCCGGCATTTCCATGCGCATCCGGAGCTGTCGCAGAAGGAGTTCGCCACGATGGATTTCATCGAGAAGGAGCTGGCGGCGCTCTCTATCCCCACGGTGCGGGTGCCGCACGGCGGGGTGTTCGGGTTCTTGGACAGCGGAAAGCCCGGCTGGACGGTGCTCATGCGCGCGGATATCGACGCGCTCCCGATCCAGGAGTCGGAGCGGAATCTGGCGCGGGCGAAGGCGTGCGTGTCGGAGAATCCCGGCGTGTCTCACGCGTGCGGCCACGACGGCCACATGGCGATGCTCCTCACGGAGGCGAAGATCCTCGCGGAGCACCGGAAGGACTGGGCCGGGAAGGTGGTCCTCATGTTCGAGGAAGCGGAGGAGATGGGCGAGCGCGGCATCGCGCCGATGCTCCGCTGGCTGGCGGCGCACGAGGTGCCGGTGGACGTGTGCTGGGGCTCGCATGTGATGTACAATGTGCCGGTGGGCAAGATCGCCCTCATGGACGGGGCGATGCTCGCGGGGGCGTTTTTCTTCCGGGTGAAGGTGCACGGGAAGAGCGGCCACGGCTCGATGCCGCATCTGGCGGTGAGCCCCATCGACTGCTTCACGGCGTTCGCCTCGGCGCTCCAGTCGTACCGCATGCGCCGCATCCGTCCGGACACGAGCTTCACCTATTCGTTCGGCATGGTGCAGGCGGGCGATACGCCGAACGTCATCCCCGACGAGCTCACGTTCGCCGGGACGGCGCGGTACCTGGACAATGAGAGCGGCGAAGCATTCCGCCGGGATTTCTGGAAGCTGCTCCGCGATGTGTGCGCGGAGATGGGCTGCACGGCGGAGGCGGTGGAGGATCAGTTCTTCCCGGCGACGGTGAATACAAAGGAATGCGCGGAGTTCGGCCGGCGGGCCATCGGCGAGGTGCTCGGCCCGGACGCGGTGATCTCCATGCCGCCGTGGATGGCGGCGGAGACGTTCTCCCTCACGGAGCTCACGTATCCGGGGGTCTTCGCCTTCACGGGTATCCAGGATGAGGAGACCGGGAGCGGCGCGAATCATCATACGCCGGAATTCGACATCGACGAGCGGGGGCTCGTGTGCGGCGTGGAGGCGGCGCTGGCCTATGTGCTCGCCATGTTGCGGGAGAAGCCGGCGTTCCCGTCGTTCCGGAAGAAGGAGCTGGAGCCCATGCTGGAGCTGACGGAGATCCGCCCGCCGCGGCAGGTCTGATTTTTGAAATGGCAAGGAGGTCCCCATGCATTCTCTGTGGCTCATCCTTTCGAGCGTCTTCTTCGGCGTGGCCGGGGTGTACTGCTTCATCCATCCGGATATGGCGATGGAGGCGGTGGCGCTGTATATCGGTTTCCTCGTGTGTTTCAGCGGGCTGTCCCAGCTCCTGCGGTACGGCTCGACGCCGGCGGAGGCGCGGTCCCGGTGGCAGCTCGTCATGGCGGTGCTGGAGTGCTCTTCGGCGGGTGGTTGCTCCTGTCGGGCAATTACCTCCTGCTGGTGCTCTTCCTGCCCTTCATGTTCGCGGCGTACGTGCTGACCCGCGGGCTGCTGCTTTTCGTCTATTATTTCCGGGCAAAGGAGACGGTGCGAAGCCCGCATCTCTTCCTCCTCGCGGCGGCGGTGCAGGTGATTTTCGGCGGGGCGCTGGCCATGATGCCGCTCTTCGCGGCGGCGGTCTTCATCTACGCCGTGGGGGCCGGCCTCATCTGGTGCGGCTTCACGAGCTTCACTCTGTGGCGGGACGTGAAATAAGGAAACCGCCGCGGCTCCGGGCTGCGGCGGTTTTTTCATGCGCGGGAGAAAATGCGCCATTGATGATATAATAAAAAAAGAATTTTTTGCGGGACGCCCCGCATGGGAGGATTGTTCATATGAAGTGGTTTTACAGCAACAGCGGCGACAGTGTGTGGAAGATGTATCTGTCTTTCGACGGGCGCATCGACCGGCTCACTCTGTGGATCCGCATCATCTTGCTGAATGTCTTTACGTATGTGGTCATCTTCACGCTGGGGAGCCTGTCCACGGAGTACACATCGCTCAATTTCGGCTCGTGGATGAATACGGTGCTCATCGCGTACTGGTTCTGCCTGACGACGCTGTGGGTGCGGCGCTTCCATGACCGGGGCGTGGCGGGCTGGTGGTACGGCCTCTACGCGCTGGCGGTGCCGGCGGCGGCCGCGGAATTTATCTGGGCGAATTTCCACATCAATGGGGACCCCATGCAGGAGACGATGGTGAATGTGGGCGTGGGCCTCTTCGTGGTGCTGGGGCTGGCGACGATCTACATCCTCGCGCGGTTCGGCTTCACGAAGAGCCAGCCCGGGGAGAACCGCTACGGTCCGGAGCCGGGGACGCGCCGGGCGGCGAAGCCCGCGCCGAAGGCGGAAGGGAAAGGCCATGGGAAGAAGCCCGTGCGCCGCGTGAAGAAGGTGGTCGTGAAGAAGCACGGCGCGGACCATGCGAAGGCGGCCGCGGAGAAGGCGGAGCCGAAGGAAGCGAAGAAAGAGGATGCGGAATGAATGACTGGGTGCGGCGCATCGCGGAGGCGTTCTTTTCCTTCCGGGGGCGGCTCCCCCGGAAGCGCTTCTGGCTGCGCATGCTCGTGCTGTACGGGGTGATGCAGGTCCTCGCGGGGGCCGTCGCGTACGGCGTGCCGGCGCTGGGCTTTTCGGCGCAGGTGACGCTCTACGCGTCGCTGGCGATGACGCTCCTTTTCTGGCTGGGGTCGGCGTCTCTCTGGGTGCGGCGCTTCCATGACCGGAACGTGTCCGGCTGGTGGTATGCGGTCTTCTTCGCGTTCATCCTGGGTGTCTTCTGCTGGCTGGTGTACGCGGTGGCGGTCTCGGGCGGCAATGCGGATTCGCCGGATATGGTGCTGGCGAAGTACCTCGTGGTGGGGGCGCTCATGGCGTGGCTCTTCGTGGCGGTGCGCTTCGGCTTCCGCCGGGGGACGCCCGGCCCGAACCGGTACGGCCCGGACCCGCTGGGCGGCGGCGCGGAGCTGCCAGAGGAGATCCGGATCTCATGAAAGCCAGTAAAAAAACTCCTTCGGGACGGCATGTCCCGGAGGAGTTTTTTCGCGTCTCATCTCCCGCGGCGGGAGCGGGGCGCGTTCGGATCTTTTTTGCGGCGCTGGCGCATGTTGCGGCCGTTGTGGCCGAGCGCCTTGTGCTCTTTTTTCTTCGTGGGCTTGTACATGCCCGGGGTGACTACGCGGCGCTTCGGCTTCGCCTGCCGCACGCGGAGGAGTTCGCCTTTCTCGTTGTAGCGGGCGAGGGTCTCGTCGATGGAGCGCTCCAGCCGGCGCAGGAGGAGCCCGTCTTCCGGCGTGGCGTAGGTGATGGAGAGGCCCTTCGTCCCCGCGCGGCCCGTGCGGCCGATGCGGTGCACGTAGTATTCCAGATTGCGGGGGATGCCGTAGTTGAAGACGTGGGTCACGCCTTCCACGTCGAGCCCGCGGGCGGCGATGTCCGAGGCGACGAGCACCTGGAGTTTCGCTTTTTCAAAATTGCGGATGACCTGATTGCGCTGGCCCTGCGACATGTCGCCGTGCAGCTCGTCCACGGCGAGGTCGGTCGCTTCGGCGAGGCGGTCGGCGAGCTGGTGCGCTTCTTCGCGGGTATTGCAGAAGACGAGCGCCATGTAGGGATTCATTTCTTTGAGGTGGCGCAGGAGCAGTTTGAATTTGTGGTCCGCCGTGGTCATGTAGATGCGCTGCTCCACGGTGGAGGCGGTCACTTTCGGCGCCGCGTCGATCACGACGGGGCTCTTCATGTATTTCCGCGCCAGCCGCACCGCCGCGTCGGGCATGGTGGCGGAGAAGAGGAGCACCTGCCGCTTCTTCGGCGTCTCGTCGATGATGGCTTCGATGTCTTCCCGGAAGCCCGCGGCGAGCATCTGGTCCGCTTCGTCGAGGACGACCGCCTTCACGGTGGTGAGGTCCACCGCGCGGCGGCGGATGTGGTCGAGGAGGCGGCCCGGGGTGCCGATGATGAAATGCGGAGAGCGGCGGAGCTTCCGGAGCTGGTTCTCGATGGTGCGCCCGCCGATGACGTCCGCCGCGTCGAGCCCGAAGGCTTCCGCGAAGGGGCGGAGCACGTCGAAGACCTGCCGCGCGAGCTCGCGGGTGGGGGTCATGATGAGCACCGCCACGCCTTCTTCGTCCGGCTTCACGCGGTGGATGAAGGGAAGCAGGTAGGCGAGGGTCTTGCCCGTGCCGGTCTGCGAGCGGCCGATGACGTCCGCGCCCTTGAGGGCGGCGGGGATGGCTTTCTGCTGGATGCGGGTGGGCGCGGTGATCCCGCTCCGGGCGAGCTGGTCCGTGATCTCCCGGGACAGGCCCAGGGAAAAGAATGTGTCCATGTTACCTCCTTGCGATGATGGTTCGTCTCTGTAAGAATCAGCTGTATTATATCACAGGGCGCAAGGGCGGGCCGCCGTCCGCGCGGCTCCGATTCGTGGTACAATAGCACAAAAGAAAAACAGACTGGAGGTTTCCCATGCATTCCCTTCATGATTTCCTGCGGCAGGCCCTGTGGCTCTCCGTGTGCATCGTCCCCATCCCGGCGGGCGCGTTCGCGGTGCAGACTGCGGACATGCTGCTCGTGAGCCTGCTGGCGCTCACGGCGCTGGGCACGCTGGTGCCCTTCCTGTATTTCGGCGCGCAGCGCACGGGGTACGGCGCGGCGTACGGGAAGCGTCGCTGCGCGGTCCATCTGGAATGCGCGCTCTCGGTCTTCCTGACGCTCTTCCTCTGCGTGTGGGCCGCGGCGGCGGGCGGCGCTTCGCTCGAGACGGGGCTGGGCCACGCGGGCTCGGCGGCAGCGGGCGGCGCGGGCATGCTGCTCCTGATGCTCCTCATCTTCGCCATGGACGCGGCGGCCATGCGGCTCTATGACCGGCTCGCGCGGGGCGGGGAGAAGCGCCGGCAGTGGCTCGCGCTCTCTTTCTTCACGGGATGGATCCCGGGCGTGCTCCTCTCGGCGGCGGCGGTCCTCGCCGCGACGGGACTGGGGACGACGTTCCTCTTCGTACTCTTCCTGGCGGGGGCGCTGAACTGGGTGCTCTGGCTGAAGATCGTCACGGGGATGATGAGCTTCGCGTTTTATCTGTATTTCTCGGCGGAGGGGACGCGCACCCGCCGGACCATCCAGGTGGTCTTCTCGGCGGCGCTGTGGCTCCTCCTGCTGTACGCGCCGCTGGTGGCGTCCCTGCAGATCCCCGGCGGCGGCGCGTGGCGCGCCTGGGCGGACCCGGCGTATCTGTCCATTGTGCCCTTCCTCTCCGACCTGTGGGCGGTGGGGCTGGCCTATCTCGGCGGACGGAAGATCGCCGCGTGGATCTATGCGGCGGCGGAGTGAGGAGAGCGGCGGCCTGCCGCTTTTTTTACGGGATTTTTTATCGGCGCGTATATAAAATTTCTGGAAAGCCTCCGGCGGCTGTCCATTGACACCATCCGGCGGGCGGGTATAATGAATGGGAACCGATGGAGGGACCATGCACTGCCGGTATCGGTCGAACTGGACCGCATGGCGAGTAACATCGGCGAAGGAACCCTGTTTCGTACGGCTTATATCTCACGGAGAATAAGAACGGAGGCTTTTCAGCATGGAAAAAACGATCAATCAGAAAAAGGCACAGGCGCCGCGCGCGTTCCTGAATGTGCGCCAGCTCACCGTGTCCGGACTTCTTGCGGGCATCACCATTTTCCTCGGGCTCACCGGGTATGGCTTCATCCCGCTTCTTTTTATGAATGCGACCATCCTGCACATCCCGACCATCATCGGAAGCATCGCCGCGGGGCCCCGCGTGGGGGCGCTCGTGGGCTTCATGTTCGGGCTCTTCTCGTTCGTGCAGTCCCTGCGCGCGCCGAGCCTGCTCCTGCAGTTCGCCGTGCAGTACAACGTGGCCTATGACGCCATCGTGTGCATCGTGCCGCGCATCCTTATCGGCATCATCGCCTATGTGATCTACTCGCACCTGCACATGCGCGTCTTCCTCCGCGCGGCCATCGCCGCCGTGGCGACCACCGTGCTCCACACGGTCCTCTTCCTGGGGACGCTCTTCGTGCTCGTAGGCGCGCCCTATGCGGCCATGCAGGGCATCTCCGTCTCGGGCGTGGCGAATATCTTCATCGGTATCACCATCGCAAACGGCCTGCCGGAAGCCATCGTGTCGGGCATCATCATCGCTCCGATCATCGCGGCGCTCCACCGGAGCGGCTGGAGCATCCACAGCAAATAAAAAAGACCCGCTCTCTCGGCCGGAGGGCGGGCTCTTGTATGTTCAGAAGAAAACAGCGTCCATGGCGGGCGCTGTTTTTGTGCGGTCATTCTTTGCGGAGTTTTTTGTCGCACGCGGCGATCACGTCGTCCGCATCGGCGTGGGCGGCTTCGCAGAGCGCGCCGAGGGAGGTCTTCATGTCCTGCGGCATGGAGAGCCCTTTTTCCTGCAGCACGGAGAGGAGCTGCGGGTAGAGCGTGAGGATGTCTTCCATGGGCGTGTCCTTCGTGAGGAGCGGCTTGTTGTACTTGTCGGACAGGTATTCGTTCATCTCGCCGAGGATCTCGAAGACATCGAGGCCGTGGGCCTGCGCCGCCTGCCAGATGTTCTCGTCGTAGGACACGAAGCAGCCCACGCAGCTCATGCCGTACTCCATGAGGAGCGGGCCCATTTCCGGGTAGACTTCGATGACCTGCATCACATTGTGCTCCGGGCGGACGAAATCGCCGGCCTTGAGCGGCGGCACGTTCGGCATGCCCCAGGAGCTGCCGTAGTAGCCGGGCATGTCGTCCGTGAATGTCGCGGAAGGCTCGTTGCCGAGCACGGCGTTGCGGAAATTCTCGAAGCCGGTCTCCTTCACGAATTCTTCGAGCGGCTGATAGGTCTCGCGGTCGAGGTAGTACGTGGCCGCCTTCATGAGGATATTCACCGCGTCCGACGGGAACTGTGCGAAAGCGAAGAAGGTCTTCTGTCCCACGTAGATATCCCAGCCGTCGGACATGCCGATGGCGCGGAGCGGGAGCGGCGTGGCGATGGTCGCCGTGAGGATGCACGCCGGCCACGTGCCGAAAGCGGACAGGCCCAGCGCGGCGAGCGCTTTGTCCACATCGTCTTTCGCGAGGCCTGCGATGACCGGGCGGTGATCCTTGTCCAGCGTATAGAAGCCGCGGAACGTCCCGGCGGTCTCTTTCATCTTCGCTTCAAACTCGGCGCGGCCCGCTGTCTCGTCGGGGATATAGTCGATCTCAAGGGAAAAGGTGATATTGTCTGCGGTCATGAAGATGACTCCTTTCAAATTTTTCAATATATTGTACTTCTCATTATAGCAGACAGGGCGGGGAAAGAGAAGAAATCCCGCGAAGACTGATGCGGGGCGCCGCCGTTTCCGAAAGTTTTCTACCCCATGATTTATAGATTCTGAAAAGGGGCCAGGGCCATTTGTGCCGGGCGGAGCGGACTGGTAGGATAGAGACAAAGGACAGCGGACAAGACCATCTTTGGAAAGGGAGGCGCAGCATGAGACACAGCAGAGCGCAGATCGCCGCGGCGGTGCTCCTCGCCGGCATGGCGTGGGCGGGGATCCCCGAGGCCGACGGGGCGGCAGTCATTCATGTGCCGGGAGATACCTCGGCAACGGAAGTCACCGGCGGCTACAGCCAGCACGGCGACGTCATCGACAATGGAGTAGAGGTCAGCGGAAGCGCTGTTTTGCAGTCCGTGACAGGCGGGCGGAGCGTCTTCGAGGGCGCGGTCCGGGACAATCATGTGACGATTTCCGGAACCGTGACAGGCACACACTCCGGCAGTGCGGGCAGCATCTGGGGCGGCCGCAGCGGCAGCGGTCCGGTCACGGGGAACACGGTCTGTCTGGATAACGCCGATGTATCGGGCTGGAGTATCAATGAAGTGATCGGCGGGGAAGGCGATACAGGGACGGTCGAAGGGAACCGCGTTTCGATTGCTTCTACAAATGGGCTCAATACCCGCGGCGCACTGGCAGGCGGCCGGGCGTCTTATAGCGCAGTGACCGGGAATACGGTAGACATTGCGGGCAGCACGGTCATCGCAGAAGGCGGCCTTTATGGCGGCCTCATCCTTTACGGCCCGGGGCTTGCTGCGGAGGGGAATGCGGTGGCGATCCACGAGGACTCGACGATTGTCGGCGACATATACGGCGGCTATAATCCCTACGGCGATGCGGCGGACAATCACGTCACGATCGACGGCGGCAGCGTCAATGCGAACGGGGCCCATGCCGTCCGGGGCGGCGCGGGGAGCGGTACTGTGTCCGGGAACACAGTGACCATCGGCGTCGGCACCGTGGGCGGCGCAGTATACGGCGGACAGGGAAACGGCACGGTCACAGGCAATGCGGTGAATCTCTCCGGCGGCACGGTTCTGAAAGATGTATATGGCGGGCAGGGAGACGGCACCGTATCCGGGAATACAGTGACGCTTTCCGGCGGTGAACTGAGGAATGGCGTCATCCTTTACGGGGGTCAGGGCGCAGGGATCGTTGATTCCAATCGTGTGGTCGTAAGTACGTCGCAGACCATTGGGAATACGATTTACGGCGGCGCGGGTACCGGCGCTGTGAATGGGAACGTCGTGGAACTCCGGAACGGGACCGTGGCCGGCACCGTTTACGGCGGCGCAGGCGGCACGGCAAACGGCAATGCGGTCGCTCTTTCCGGCGGAACGATTGCGGAGAATGCGAAAATCTACGGCGGGCAGAGTGAAAGCCGCGCGGTGTACAATGCGGTGCGCATCACAGGCGGTATCGTGGCTGGCGGTGCAGAAATTTATGGCGGCAGCGGGGCCGGGACAATCGCCGGGAATACGGTGGACATCACCGGCGGGTCCGTCGCGGGGACCGTGTACGGCGCTACGGGTACGGGTTCCGTGGAGAGCAACGTGGTGACGGTCAATGGAGAAGCGAATGTCAGCGGGACCCTTTACGGCGGATACGGCAGCGGCACCGTCGCAGCGAACGTGGTGGTTCTTGCCAATGGGAAAGTCACGGGCAAAGTGTATGCGGGCGCTTCGTCCGATGATAGCGGCAGCCGGGACGTGAAGTACAATCTGATGACCCTTTCCGGCGGCGTGGACGTGAGCAGGGCACAGCTGTACGGATATAATGAGGATCATTCCGGCGGGGGCAACACGCTCGTGGTGGACCATACGTGGAAGAGCGGCGCGGAGGCAGGCAATTTTGTGCAGAGCGTGCAGAATTTCGACGCGCTGGTGCTGCAGGACGTGAAGTGGGACCCGGAGGCGGCGGGAAACGACACGCCGGTCATTTCCATCGGCAAGGGCGACCTGACGGATACCACGGTGCGCCTCGTGCTCAGTCCGGACAGCCCGCTTCCCACAGCGGAGGGGCACATGGATCTAATTCATGTGGAGCATAATCTGAATGACGGAGACGGCGCATTGGAAGTGGAAGAACTGAAACACCGCTACAAGGGACGGGGCGTCCTCTACAGTCGGGGCGTGGCGACCATCGGGCGGCTGGATGTGTACGATGATACAAGCCGCCCCATGGATTTCCAGGTGGGACACGGGACGGCGGAGCGGAATCCCCAGACCGACGTCATCGCGGACAGCCAGACCGCCTCGCTGGCGTTCCTGAATCAGGGGGCGGACCTCGCATCGGACAGCCTCGACCTGCTGGACGGCCGGTACGGCTGGGGGCTCCGCATGTTCGGGCTAGTGTACGGGAACCGGAGCCGCTATGACGCGGCGGGCGGCTTCCGCATCCATGGGTGGAGCGAGATCGCCGGCGTGGGCGGCGTCCATCCCGTGCGCCGCGGCGAGCTGGCGTGGGGCGTCTTCTATGAAAACGGCACGGGCCGGTACGACGCGCACAATTCGTTCCTCGGCGTGGACTTCACCGGCCGGGGCCATCTCCTCTACAACGGCGGCGGCGCGGCGGTGCGCCTCACGAAAGACAGCGGCGTCTACTACGAGGCGTCGTTCCGCGCGGGCACGCTGAAATCCTCCATGTCGAACGCGGTCATGGACGGGAAGCAGGATTTCTACGGGTTCGACAGCCGCAGCTCCTACTGGGGCGCGCACGCCGGCGCGGGCTGGAAGGTGCGCCGCGGCGGCGGGGAATGGGACCTGTACGGGAAATATTTCCACACGGCGGTGGACGGGGACCGGTTCGTCATCGGGGAGGACGAGTTCGTGTACGACGGCGCGGTGAGCGACCGGATCCGCCTCGGCGCGCGGTATACCGCCCGGGCGGGAGAGGCGTGGAGCCCGTACTTCGGCCTCGCATGGCAGTACGAGTTCCGCGGGGACAGCCGCATGCTGGCGGCGGGATTCGAAGCGCCGGAGCGAAGCCTCCGCGGCGGTACGGTCATCGGGGAGGCCGGCGCGGTGTGGCGGCCGTCCGATTCCCCGTGGCGGGCGTTGTTCCTGCTCCGAGGCTATGCGGGCGAACGGGAAGGCTTCTCCGGCACGGCGGAAATTTCCTACGCTTTCTGACGGAAAGGCTCTTCGGAGCCTTTTTTCATGCAGAGGCCGCGCGGCGGGGATGTGATAAAATAAAGACAAAGACAGGGAAAGGAGCGGATGGCGATGAAGCAGTGGAAGAAACGGATCCTTGCGGCGGCGGCTGCGTGCTCGGTGCTGGCGTCGGTCCCCGCGCCTGCGGCCGCGTCGTCCGTGGTGGAGAAGCTGCTCTACGGAGCGGCGGCGATGGTGTACGTGTCGAAATATTATTCCGCGCTGGACGACGGGGCGCAGCTGCAGTTCCTCGGCGAGTGCCAGCAGCAGACCGGCGTGTACGACGATCCCGCGGCGGACGCGCGGGTGCAGGGGATCTATCAGCAGCTGAAAGCCTCCGGGCACATCAAGCGGGATTACTCCATCTACGTGTCGCCCGAAGAGGAGATCAACGCGTTCATGAGCCTCGGCGGCGTGATGTGCGTCAACAAGGGCGCGCTCGACGCGTTCGACGACGCGGAGCTGGCCTATGTGATGGCGCACGAGCTGGCCCACGGCGAGGAGCGGCATTCCGTCTCCGGCGTGAAGAAGCGCGTGGGGCTCACCACGGCGCTGAACATCTATCTCGCCGACGATCCGACCATCGGCTCCGTGCTGCTGGCGAACATCGCCGGGAATTACGTGTCGAACGCGGTCTTCACGAAGGATCAGGAGAAGGAGGCGGACGACCTCGGCTTCGAGTACCTCGTGGACGCGGGGTACAATCCGGGCGCGGCGGCGGCCTCCATGGCGGTGCTCCGCGACCGCTACGGCGAGAGCTCGCCCAGCGGCATCCAGGCGGTGCTCGCGCCGGGGAACCATCCCGCCACGACGGACCGGGTGAACAAGAATATCAAGCGCATGTACGAATATTCCGGCGACCGCGTGAATGTGAAGGACGGGTATATCACGGTGAACGGGAAGAAAGCGTTCCGCGGCGTCCCCATGGGCGCGTATACCGGCGAGGAGCGCACGTACCTCGCGGCGGGGCGGCTGGCGAAGCTCTGTCATGACGGGCGGCTCACCGAAGCGTCCTACGACGGGAGCGGCATCGTGTGCGGCGGCGAATCCATCTACACGGTGAGCGCCGGAGAGGACGGCGCGGCCATGGCGGCGGCGCTCAATGAAGGCATCCGGAAGGAGTAAAGACAGTATGGACCTCAGAAAGAGAATCGAAGCGGCCAATGCGGCCTATGTGGAGCGGAAGGGGCCGTCCGGCCATCCGGACCGGAAATGGGCCATCCTGACCTGCATGGACGCGCGCATGGATCCCGTGCAGTTCGCCGGCCTCGCGGACGACGCCTACGTGATCCGCAATGCGGGCGGGCGCGTCACGGAGGACGCGGTGCGCTCCCTCGTAGTGTCGGCGAAGCTGCTCGGCACGAAGGAGTGGTATGTGATCCATCACACGGAGTGCGGCATGGCGTCTTTCACCAATGAGACGATGCGCGCGCTCCTCGCGGAGAGCACCGGCCCGGCCGTGCAGGAAGGCGGCGTCTGGCGGAATGCGGCGCCTTTCCTCCCCGGCGCGGAGACGGCCATGGATTTCCTGCCCGTCGCAGGAGAGCCGGCCTGCCTCATCGCGGACGTGAAGGCGCTCCGGGCGCATCCCCTCGTGCCGCAGACCATCCCCATCTACGGGTACATGTACGACATCCATACGGGAAAGCTCACGGAGATCGAAGAAGCCACCGAAGCGGGGCGGCCGCTCCGGTGAAAGAAAGACAGCCTGCGGAAAGCGGGCTGTTTTTGCGTGGAGGTGTGCTACAATAGGGGAGATACAGGAAAGGACAGGATTTCCATAAGGCCGGACAGACGGCCGGAAGGGACGGATTATGAAGAGATGGATTCGTGCGGCGCTGGGCGCGGTGCTCCTCGCCTGCGCGGGCGCGGGGTACGCGGTGTGGACGACGCCGCCTCCGCCGCAGCCGCCGGTGCTGCCGCCTCCGCCGGCGACGCAGGCGCTCTCCGCGGCCGTGCTGGACGGAGAGACGGGCGAGCTCTACGCGGTGAAGGACGGGGAGCGCCGCATCTACCCGGCGAGCACGACGAAGATCCTCACGTGCATCATCGCGCTGGAAGAGGGGAAGGCCCTCCTCGATGCGGACGCCGTGGTGACGCCGCTCGCCGTCTCGCAGGACGGGACGAATCTGGGGCTCCGGCCGGACCTGCCCATTTCCCTCCGGGAAGTGCTCTACGGCATGATGCTCGTGTCGGGCAATGACGCCGCCGTGGCCGTGGCGGAGACCGTGGGCGGCTCGTACGGCCGGTTCATCGAGATGATGAACGAGAAGTGCGCCTCCATCGGCGTGTCCCATTCCCATTTCGCCAATCCGAACGGCCTCACGGACCCGAACCACTACACCACCGCGCCGGACATGGTGAAGATCGCGCGGTACGCCATGCGGAATCCGGAATTCCGGGCCATCGTGGCCTCGAAGACCCACGACATGGTCTACCGGGACGGCATGTACCGCGTGGTGGAGAACCGCAACGAATTCCTGTCGAGCGGCTATCCCGGTGCGAACGGCATCAAGACGGGCACCACCGAGGCGGCGGGGGACTGCCTCGTGGCCTCGGCGGAGCAGGACGGCCGCCTCATGATCGCCGCGGTGTACCACGACGAGGCCCGCTGGGAAGACGTGAAGACCTGGCTGGACTACGGATTCGCCGCGGCGCGGGAGGAGGCGGCGTATGAAGAGGCGCTCGCCGCGGAACCGCCGCTGTATAAGTGGATCAATATGATGCTGGGGAGGGAGCCGCATGCGCAGACATAGCCGGTACAGCCTGTGGCGCATCCTGTTCTGGGGACTGGTCATCGTCGTGGCCGTGGCGTTCTGCCGGAAGCTCTACCTCATCTACGAGCTGCACGGGCAGATCGCGGAGGCCGAGGAGACGAGGCAGGAGCTGCTGCAGGAAAAAGAAGAGCTGGAGAACCGGAAGAAGGCGCTCTCGGACCCGGAAGTGATCGAGCGGAAAGCGCGGGACGACCTGGGCATGGTGAAGCCGGGCGAGGTGCCTTACGTACGGTAGGGAAGAGCGGGAGACCGCTCTTTTTTCGTGCGCGCCCGGCGGGGAGAAGGCGCGGGAAAGGCAGAGAATACGGGAGATTTTCTCTCTTTTCCCTGTATTGCGTGTTGCGGGAAAGTTTCGTATAATGAAATCAATATTTTACTGAATATAAGGGGGCAGTGTTTTTTTCATGGATCTTGAAATCGGCAGCATCGTAGAGGGTACCGTCACCGGGATCGCCAAGTTCGGCGCATTTGTGGAACTTCCGGATAAGAAAGTGGGGCTCGTACATATTTCGGAAGTGTCCAGTGAGTATGTCAATGATGTGAATGACTATCTGAAGGTGCACGATACCGTGAAGGTCAAGATCATCTCTGTCGATGCGAAGGGAAAGATTGCCCTCTCCATCAAGCAGGCGCAGGCGCCGGCGGCGCGGGAGAAGCGCCCCGAGCATGGGCCGTCCCGTCCGGACGGACGCACGGGCGCGCACCGGCCGCAGGGCCATTCGTTCTCCGCGCGGGCGGAGGGCCGTCCGAACCGGGAATTCCGGGCGCGGAAGCATGAATCGTCCGTGTCGTTCGAGGACAAATTGAGCCGCTTCCTGAAGGACAGCGACGAGCGGCTGCTGGATCTGAAACGGAATGTAGAGTCGAAACGCGGGGGCCGCGGAGCCCGCCGCGCGGATTGAGTTGTGATTCGCGAGCTTTGAGGAGGGGGCATCTGATGCTCCCTCCATTATTTGAGAAGGGGCGTTTCGCAAGCGGCGCTTCTTCCCGGATGCAGGAGGAATCATGATCAGGGCGGTCATTGACATTGGTACGAATTCGGTGCGGCTGCTCGCGGCGGAGAAGCTGCCGGGCGGCGAGTGGAAGACGCTGAAGAAAGGGCTCATCTCGTCCCGCCTGGGCGAGGGCATGACGACCCACGCCGGCCTCTCGGAAGCGGCCTGCCGGCGGACGCTGGAGGCGGTGGCGCAGTTCGCGGACGAAGCCCGCGCGCTCGGCGCCGACGAGATCCGCGCCTACGGGACGGAGATCCTCCGGGCGTCCCCGCAGGGCGGCGCGTTCGCGGCGATGGCGGAAGAGAAGACCGGCATCCCCGTGAAGATCCTCTCCGGGGAGATGGAAGCCTTCTACAGCTACATCGGCGCGGTGGGGCTCTCTTCCTCTGTGGCGGCCGTGACGGACATCGGCGGCGGTTCGACGGAAGTGTGCATGGGCTTCGGCCCGGCCATCGGCTACCGGCACAGCTTCCCCATCGGATGCGTGCGCTGCTCCGGCCTGTTCGACACGACCACCGCGCGGGGCATCGGGGAGCTGAAGAAATACTGCTTCCAGAAATTCCAGGATTCGAAAGACCTCGCGCCGGTGAAGCAGTGGATCTGCGTGGGCGGCACGGCCACCTCCATCGCGGCGATGCTCCAGAAGCTGGAGACCTACGACGCAGAGAAGGTGCAGGACTACGTGGTCCGGCAGGACGACGTGACCCGCCTCCTGCGGGACCTTTACCAGATGTCCTATGAAGAGCGCTGCCACGTGAAAGGGCTCCGCGCGGACCGGGCGGACATCATCGTGGCGGGCGTGGCCATCGTGGACAGCCTCATGGAATATTTCGCCCTGTCGGAAATGACCGTGAGCGACCGGGGCCTCACGGAAGGGCTGCTCGACGAGGATACGATCCGGCCGGAAGCGTGATGGACGGATTCCTTATCAAGGTGCGCCGCTTCGGCCGGAGCCGCGGACTGTGGCGGCCGGGGGACCGCATCCTCGCCGCCGTGTCCGGCGGGCCGGATTCGCTGGCGCTCCTGCTGGCGCTCCATGCGCTGGCGGACACAGAGGGCTTCTCCCTCGCGTGCTGCACGGTGAACCATCATCTGCGGGAGGAAGCGGCGGCGGAGACCGCGTTCGTGGCGAAGGTCGCCGGGGAGCTCTCTGTGCCCTGCATCGTGGAAGACGCGGACGTCCCGGCGTGGCGGCGCGCGCACGGCGGCTCGGTGGAGACCGCGGCGCGGGAGTTGCGCTATGCGGCCCTCGGCCGCGCCGCCGAAGCGGCCGGCTGCCGCCGCATCGCCGCGGCGCATCACAAAGGCGACCAGGCGGAGACGGTGCTCTACCATGTCCTGCGGGGCAGCGGCGTCCGGGGGCTGGCGGGCATGCGGCCTGTGTCCGGCTGCCTCATCCGGCCTTTCCTGTGCGTGACGCGGGAAGAAATCACGGCGTACCTGCGGGGCTTCCCTTACGAGCCCTGCCACGACCGGACGAACGACATCCCCGACGCGGTGCGGAACCGGCTGCGGCTCCTGCTGCTGCCGGAGCTCGAAGCGTACAATCCGCAGATCGGGGAGGCCCTGTGCCGCACGGCGGAGATCGCCGCGGCGGAAGACGACTACATGGAAGCGGAGACCGCGAAGTACGAAGCGGCGCTCGCCGCGCGGGACGGAGGCCTCGAAGCGGAGGCGGCGCTCTTCGCGCGGATGCCGGCGGCGCTCGCGCGGCGGCTCCTGCGCCGGATCTGGCAGCGCTGCGGCGGACGGACGCCGGATTTCACGGAGACGGAGCGGCTCCTCCGGTTCCTCCACACCGCGGAGAGCGGGAAATGGACGTCCGCGGCGGGCACGGCGGTGCGCCTCTCCGGCGGGCGGGCTTTTTTTTATCCCGGGAGCACGCGCGAAGGGACAGAGCCGCCCCGCGCGGCGGGATCGTGGGAGCTCGTGCAGACCGTCACGGCGGAGCCGCCGGCGGCGCGTTCCCCGGACGAAATCGTCCTCGATGCGGACGCCGTGGGGACGGTCCGGCTCCGCTTCCCCGCGCCGGGAGACCGCTTCGCCCCGAAGGGATTCTCCGGCACGAAGAAACTTTTCCCTTATATGAATGAACTGCACATCCCCGCGGAGGCGCGGCGCACATGGCCGCTCGCGGCGGATGAACGCCATATATACTGGATCGGACGGAAGAAAGCGTCGCGGTACGGCGCGCCGTCGGAAAAAACGAAACGCTGGCTGCGGCTGGCACTGAGGAGGAAGTCGGATGGAACAGATGATGAAAGACATTGAGCATGTGCTGGTATCCAGAGAGCGCCTGGACGCGCGGGTGCGCGAGATCGGGCGGCAGATCACGGAAGATTACGCCGGACGGGACGTGGTGCTCGTGGGCATCCTGAAAGGAGCCATGCCGTTCCTGTGCGACCTCATGCGGGCGGTGGACCTGCCGGTCACCATCGACACGATGTGCGTGTCCAGCTACGGCAGCGGCACCGTCTCCTCGGGCAGTGTGAACATCAAGAAGGACCTCGACAAAGACATCCGGGGCAAGGACGTGATCATCGTGGAGGACATCATCGACACGGGCATCACCATGGCGGCGCTGGTGCCGCTCCTCCGTCAGCGCGGGGCCTCCTCCGTGGAGCTCGCCATCTGCCTCGACAAGAAGGAGCGCCGCGTAAAGGACGTGCCGGTGAAATACGTGGGCTTCGAGGTGCCCGATGAATTCATCGTGGGCTACGGCTGCGACTATGCGGAGAAGTACCGCAACCTGCCGGAAGTGTGCACGCTGAAAAGCGAAGTGTACACGCGGGCGTGACTGGGGATATCGAAATTTTTCATCGACAGTCCGCGGGGAATATGTTAAAATAATCATTGACTTATCATATTTTTAATAAGGCTTGACGTACAGAGAGGCGGCCCGGCCGCCGTTCAAAGGAGGAACCGATTGAACAAGTTTGTAAAAAATGTGGCGCTCTATGTCCTGCTCATCGTCATAGCGGTGTCCATGTTTCAGACCTTCGTCCAGCCGCAGGAGCGGAAATCGGAGATCACCTACAGCGATTTCATGACGCAGGTGCAGAGCGACAAGGTGGATGCGGTGGTCATCACGAACAACGCCGTCTCCGGCACGCTGAAGGACGGCACCACGTTTGCGGCGTATCTCCCGGCCAATGACGACAAGGCGCTCGACGCGCTGGAAGCGCACAAGGTGAGCATCACCATCCGCCCGCCGGAACAGCCGTCGTGGTGGATGAGCCTCCTGTCTTCGCTGCTCCCGATCCTGATCCTCGTGGGCGTGTGGTTCTGGATGATGAACCAGAGCCAGGGCGGCGGCGGACGCGTGATGAACTTCGGCAAGTCCCGCGCGAAGATGACCGGTGAAGGCCAGGTGAACGTCACCTTTGCCGACGTGGCCGGCGAGGACGAGGCGAAGGAAGAACTGGAAGAAGTGGTGGATTTCCTCAGGAATCCCAGCAAATATACGGCCATCGGCGCGAAGATCCCGAAGGGCGTGCTCCTCGTGGGCCCGCCCGGCACGGGCAAGACGCTCCTCGCGAAGGCCGTGGCCGGCGAGGCGAAGGTGCCTTTCTTCTCCATCTCCGGCTCCGACTTCGTGGAAATGTTCGTCGGCGTGGGCGCGTCCCGCGTGCGCGACCTCTTCTCGCAGGCGAAGAAGAACGCGCCGTGCATCGTATTCATCGACGAGATCGACGCCGTGGGGCGGCAGAGAGGCTCCGGCCTCGGCGGCGGCCACGACGAAAGAGAACAGACGCTGAACCAGCTCCTCGTGGAGATGGACGGCTTCGGCGCGAATGAGGGCATCATCACGCTGGCGGCGACGAACCGCCCGGATATCCTCGACCCGGCGCTGCTCCGTCCGGGCCGTTTCGACCGGCGGGTCATCGTCGGCAAGCCGGACCTCGCGGGCCGCGTGGCGATCCTCAAGGTCCACGCGCGGAACAAGCCCCTCGATTCGGACGTCAATCTGGAGACCATCGCCAAGAAGGTGCCGGGCTTCACCGGCGCGGATCTGGCGAATCTGCTGAACGAAGCGGCGCTCCTCGCCGCCCGGGCGAAGCGCAAGACCATCTCCATGGCCGATCTGGAAGAGGCGAGCGAGAAGGTCTGCTACGGACCGGAGCGGAAGAGCCACCGCGTGAGCGAATCCGAACGCAGGCTCACCGCGTACCATGAATCGGGCCACGCCATCATGGCGACCGTCCTGAAGGACGCCGACCCGGTGCACAAGGTCACCATCATCCCCCGCGGCCAGGCGGGCGGCTACACTATGATGCTGCCGCACGAAGAGCGGTCCTTCATCACGAAGTCTCATCTCCTCGCGCAGATCCGCGTCGCCCTCGGCGGCCGCTGCGCCGAGCAGATCATCTTCAATGAGATCTCCAGCGGCGCGTCCGGCGACCTCCAGCAGGTCACGGCGATCCTCCGCAAGATGATCATGGAGTGGGGCATGAGCGACCGGCTCGGCCCGATGGTCTTCGGCGAGCATCAGGAGCAGATCTTCCTGGGCAAGCAGCTCGGCTCGGAACGGAACTACGGCGAGACCGTGGCGACGATCATCGACGAAGAGATGCACAAGTATCTGAACGAAGCATACGAGGACACGATGAACGTCCTCACGGCGAATCTGGAAGTGCTCCACGCGATGGCGCAGGCGCTCCTCGAAGTGGAGACCATCGACCATCAGCAGGTGGAGAACCTCTTCCGGTATCATTCCATCCACGCGCCGGGCGAAGCGCCGGCCGCGGCGGAAAGCCTCCCTGCGGAGGGACCGGCGGCGGAAGCCACGGCGGAATCCGGAGCGGAAGCGCCGAAAGAATAACTGCATACAGAAACGGAAAGGAGTCCGGCACGCACCGGGCTCCTTTTTGCGCGGGCTGCCTGCGGGCGGCGGTGGACAGGCAGAGGATTTCTGCTATAATGGCGGAAACGACAGAAGGAGGATGGTTGTATGGGAGACGTCAAAGAAGAAAAAACACTATCGATCCCCGAATATTTCATGCTCGGGGCGAAGAAAGGCTTTTATATCACGGTGGAACTCATCGCGCCGGCCATGGTCATGGCCTACGTGATCATCACCTTTTTGCAGCTGTCGGGGCTCATGCCACTCATCGGGCAGGCGCTGGGTCCGGTGATGGGCCTCTTCGGGCTGCCCGGCGAGGCGTCGGTGGTGCTCCTCGCGGCATTCTTCGCGAAGGCGGCGGGCGCGGCTACGGCGGCGTCCATGTACGCGGCGGGCGTGCTCACCGCGGAGGAGGCGACGATCCTCTTCCCGGCGTGCATCACCATGGGGACGCTCGTGGGCCACTTCGCGCGCATCGTGCTGGTGTGCAAAGTGCGGCCCCTCTATTATCCGATCCTACTGGCGACGCCCATCATCGACGCGGTGATCGTCATGTACCTCACGCGCTTCGTGCTCGCGCTGTATCTGTAAGGAGGCTGCCATGAGTCAGAATATCGAACATCAGAATGTGAAAGAGCTCCACGAGCAGAAAGTCACGTGGAAAGGCTGGCTGTCGCTCCTGTTCCTCGTGGTGTGCTTCTCCGGCGTCTTCGCGCACTCGGACAGCTTCCTCCGCGCTTTCGACCTGACGGCGCTCCTCGGCCAGTTCGGCCACGCCGAAGGGGCGAAGGTGAGCCTGCAGGGCACGGGCGGCTCCGGCGCGCGGGAGGCGTTTGTCCTGGCGCTCACCATGGCGCCCACCACCATGATCGCCCAGGGGCTCATCGAAGTGTGCCAGCATCTGGGCGCGCTCACCGCCGCGGGGAAACTGTTCCAGCCGTTCTTCCGGGTGCTCCTCGGCGTGCCCGGCGTGGTGGGCCTCGCCTTCGTGTCGAGCTTCACCTCGTCCGACGTGGGGGCCTTCATGACGAAGAACATGGCCGACGAGAAGCTCATCACCGACGACCATCGCACCATCTTCGCGGCGTACCAGTACGCGGGCTCCGCCACGATCAACAACACCATCGGCTCCGGCGCGGCGCTCCTGCCGATCACGCTCCTCCCGGTGGGGATCATCATCGGGCTCATCATCGTGGTGAAATTCATCGGCGCGAACATCGTCCGCTTCTACCTCGTGTGGCATCACCGCCGCCATCCGGAAGCGGAATGACCGGACGGTCCAGGAGAAACGCAGCGCTCTGCAGCGGCGTTTCTTTTTATTTGTTATAATGATTTCATATTGGTTTGCCATGGAGGTGCGCTATGAGAATTGACCGCGTAGATATCATCCGGGTGCTGAATCCTTTCCGGCATCCTTTCCAGACGAGCTTCACCCGTTTTGAGAACCGGGACGCGCTGCTCGTGAAGATCTATTCCGAAGGGCTCGTGGGCTGGGGCGAATGCAAGGCTTTCTACGGCCCCTTCTACAATCCGGAGGACAATGGCACGGTGCTGCACGTGCTGGGCGACATCATCATCCCCCGCATCCTTCATCAGGAGGTGGAGAGCCCCGAAGCGTTCATGAAGAGCTTCGCCTACATCCGGGGCAACCGCCTCGCGAAAGCGGCGGTGGAAAACGCCCTGTGGGACCTCATGACCCAGCGCACGGGGAAATCCCTGAAGACACTCCTCGGCGGCACGCAGAAGGAGATCAAGGTGGGCGTGTCCCTCGGCATCGAGAAGGACATCAACGTGCTCTTCCATGAGATCGAGCATTATCTGGAGCTGGGCTACCACCGCACGAAGATCAAGATCCATCCGGGGAAGGACATCGAAGTTATCCGCGCCATCCGGAAGGAATTCGGCGACATCACGCTCACTGTGGACGCGAACTCCGCCTACACGCTGGACGACATCGACCTCTTCCGCGCCATGGACGAGTACCATCTCCAGTACATCGAGCAGCCCCTCGGCGAGGAGGACATCGTGGACCACGCTGCGCTCCAGAAAGCCATCGAGACGCCGATCTGCCTCGACGAAAGCATCGTGTCCTACGAAGCGGCGGAAGCGGCCATCCGCCTCGGGAGCTGCAAGGTCATCAACATCAAGTCGTCCCGCTGCGGCGGCCTCTATGAAGGCAAGCGCATCCACGACCTGTGCGTCGAGCACGGCCTGCCCGTGTGGTGCGGCGGCATGACGGAGCTCGGCATCGGCCGCGCGCAGAACATTTCCTTCGCGAGCCTGCCGGGATTCACGGAACTCGCGCACGACGTGGCCGCGGCGAGCCGGTACTTCGAGGAAGACATCACCAATCCCATGGTGGACATCACGGACCGCTGCACCATCGTCGTCCCGGACGAGGAGAACGGCATCCGCTACACGGTGGATGAAAAGGCGGTGGACCGCATGGCCGCCGGCCACTGGATCTACCGGTAAGACCATACGAAAAAAGAAATCACGCCCGTCCTGCTTCGCGCAGGGGAGCGTGATTTTTTTGTGGGAGACCGCGGGTCAGCCGCGGATGCAGAGCTCGAGGAGGCGGCTCGGCCGGCCCGTGCGGGCGGTGTACTGGCGGCCCGCCTCCCGCGCGAGGCCGCCGTCGATGAGCTTCAGGAGGATGCGGTTCATCGTGCGGGGCGTCACGCCGGTGAAGTCGGCCAGCTCCGCCGAGGTGAAGCGCGTGCGGCCCGTGTCCCGGCACAGGCGGTACAGGAGCGTCAGGATGCGCACGGAGACGCCGGTCTTCACCGCGAGAGGCAGGAACGTCTCCTGCACGGGGTGCTCCGGCTCCTTCTGCTTGAATCGGCCGTCCCGCGAGAGGGGCAGGGGCGAGGTGAAGCCCGGCCCGATGAGGTAGGCCTGGTCGCTCCCGCGGAGGACGGCCCGGGCGAGGGCGCGCTCCGCGTGGAGCTTCGCTTCCTCGGCGGACGCGCCGAAGCCGAAGCCCATGGAAACCGTGAGGGGCGACGCGCCGCGCACGCGGGCGGGCAGGAGGATCTGCCGGTAGTGGTCGGTGGCCGCCTCGATGAGCGCCCGCGTGGAGATGAGGAGGTAGCCTGCAGGCGGCCGCTCGATGCACGCTGCCCGGATGTCCCGGGCGAACTGCCACACCGGACGGGCCGCCGCGAGGAGGGCCGCGCCCAGATCGTACCCGCGGTCCGCGGGGAACTGCTCCTCCGGCGCGGTGAAGCGGAGCGCGATGGCCGCGAGGCCGCTGCCCCGGCTCCGGTGGAGCTCGTACGACAGGATGATCCGCTCAATGCCCGCGCGGATGTCCTCGAAGGACGGCTGGAGGACGTACGCCGGCACGCCCCGCTCCGTAAGGAGCGTCCGCACGCGGTAAAAGATGGTGACGCAGAAATCGGCGGCGCCGGACCGGACGAGCGCGGCCATGCGGTCCGCCTCGAGGGCGAGCTGCTCCTCGTTATATTCGCGGGCCGGGAGGAGCGTCACCTGATACGACTCCGGCGGGATGCCGATCTCGTGGAAGGCGAGGCGGTACACGTCTTCCCGCGGCCAGTCGGTGGCGATGCGCATGGCCCGGCCGGCCACGGCGGCGCGGAAGAGGAGGCGCAGCAGCGCCGACGCCGAGCGGGGGATAGCAGTCCACGGCACGGACGGGGCGACCGTCTCCGCGGCGTAGCGGCGCGCGGTCTCCCCGAGGAAGAGGAAGGCGTCCGCCCGGTTCTGCTGGCCGGACAGGAGATGGGGAATCTCCAGAATGGTGCGGTAGGCGACGGGGAGGAACTCCGTGTCCGGAAATTCCCGGGCGGTGAAGCGCAGGAGCTCCGGCACGATCTCTGTGGGGGCGACGAGGCCGATTTTCATGGATATCACCTGATTTCGGACAGAATAAAGGTCTATTCAGGACAGGCTGTTTCTTCTATGATACAGATAAGTCAATTTCATGTAAAGCAGGCTGCGGCCTGCGAGGCAAGGGAGCCACGGGGAGGCGGCAGGAGCGCGTCCCTGTGGCTCGCTGCGCAGATGGGAGGTTTTAGTGTGAGCTGGCTGAAAAAATTTCAGACGGAAAACCGATACGTGGTTTTCTTCTTTCTCTATGTAGGGTTCTGCATCTCCTACATCGACCGCTCGGCTATCGGGCTGGCTCTGCCGTCCGTGTCGAAGGATTTCAATCTCGCCCCGACGGAAATGGGCGTCGTCATCAGCGTCTTCTTTATCGGTTATTCCATCATGCAGATCCCCGGCGGGTGGTTCTCGGATAAATTCGGGTCGAAGACCGTCATCTGCGTGGCGCTCGCCCTGTGGTCCGTCTTCACCTTCACCACCGGCCACGCGCAGACGCTCGCCGGGCTGCTCTTCCTGCGGTTCGTCTTCGGTCTCTGCGAAGGGCCGTACGCGGGCTCCTGCTTCCGCGCAGTGGCTGAATATTTCCCCCGCGAGGTCCGCGCGAAATACACGGGATTCGTCCTCTCCTCGAACTACATCGGCAGCGCCCTCGCTCCGGTGGTCGTGGTGCCGCTCATCCTCTGGTTCGGCTGGCGCGGCATGTTCCAGGTGCTCGGGCTCATCGGCCTGGCATACGTCTTCCTCTACGTCTTCCTCGTGAAGCCCCGCAAGCCGGCGGAAGAAAAGAAAGACGACAAGAAGAATCAGTCGAAATACTTCCTCCAGCTGCTGAAAATGCCGCTGGTGTGGAAACTCATCCTCTGCGCGTTCTGCGTGTCCTGCATCAATAAGGGGCTCGACGCGTGGGTCCCCACGTACCTCATCGCGGAGCGCGGCATCGACCTCAAGGCGGTCGGCTACCTCACGCCGATCCCCTTCATCGCGTCCTTCATCTCCAGCGCCTCCTGCGGCTGGATCATGGATAAATATTTCGACAACAAAGAAAAATACCTCATCGCCCTCTCCGGCGGCGGCACGGCGTTCTTCCTCTTCCTCATGTACAATGCGGAGACCATCGCCACGGTCGTCATCTTCCAGTGCGGCGTGTATTTCTTCAAATCCACCATCATGGCCCTCACCGTCGGCCTCACGCTGAAAGTCGTCACCGGCGCCATCTCCGGCTCCGCGTCCGCCCTCGTCAATATGGGCGGTCAGGTGGCGGGCTTCCTGTCCCCGGCCTTCATGGGCTTCCTCTACGCTTCGAGCGGTTCTTTCGGCTCGGTCTTCTACTATCTCATGACGATGGGCGCGCTGTGCGTCGTATTCGCACTGTCCATCCGCAAGAGACCGGAAGTCCAGGCCTGATTCATTCCATAATCATTTCCGGAGAGCCGGTCCCTTCCCGCGAGGGAATCGGGCCGGCTCTTCCTGCACAGTAAGGAGGCTGCAGCATGAAAATCAGCAAAGTGGTATTGCGCCGGATGCATCTGGACTTCAAGAAGCCGTTCCGCACGAGCTTCGGTCTCATCGAGAAAGATTTCTCCCTGATCGAGCTCTGGGACGACGAAGGCAATGTGGGCCGCGGGGCGTGCTCCGCGTTCCTCCGCCCGTGGTACAACGAAGAGACCACCATCGGCGCGCTCTATGTCATCCAGAATTACCTCATCCCGTCCCTTTTCGACATGGGCGACATCAAGGACCCGGTCCATTTCTTCGACGAGACCGGCTGGATCCGCCGGAACCGCATGGCCCGCGCGTCCGTGGACTGCGCGCTGTGGGAATTGTACTCGAAAGAGCAGGGCCTGCCGGAATACAAAGCTCTCGGCGGCGTGAAGAATGAGATCGAAGCGGGCGTGTCCCTCGGCATCGAAGAGACGCCGGACAAGCTGCTCCAGACGGTCGAGCAGTACATGAAGCAGGGCTACCGCCGCGTGAAATGCAAGATCAAGCCGGGCAAGGACATCAACTACCTCAGCGCGGTGCGGAAAGAATTCGGCGACATCCTGCTCATGGCGGACGCGAACTCCGCCTATACCCTGGACGACATCAATCTCTTCAGGGAAATGGACGACCTGAATCTCCTCATGATCGAGCAGCCGCTCGCTTCGGACGACATCGTGGACCACCGCCATCTCCAGGCGGCCATCAAGACGCCGATCTGCCTCGACGAGAGCATCGACTCCGTGGACGACGCGCGGCGCGCCATCGAGCTCGGAAGCTGCAGGATCATCAATATCAAAGTCGCCCGCGTGGGCGGCCTCACCGAAGCGCGGCGCATCCAGCAGTATGCCGGCGAGCACGGCGTGTACTGCTGGTGCGGCGGCATGGTGGACGACGGCGTGGCGCGCGGCCACAATCTCGCCGTGGCGACGCTTCCGTACTACCGCTATCCGAACGACATCCCCGGCAGCGACCGCTACTACGCGGTGGACATCGTCACGCCGTCCACCTACATCGACAGCCATGCCATGATCCGCGTGCCGGATCTGCCGGGCACGGGCTTCGATCTGAATCAGGAAGTGGTCGATCAGCATACGGTCGAGAAATGGGAGTACACGAAATGAAGACGATGCAGGATATTTTCGCGGCCATCGACAGCGCGAAGCCGGCCATGATGGAGACCTGGCGCTCCCTCGTGGACCGGGACTGCGGCTCCGGCAACAAAGCGGGCGTCGACGCGGTGGGACAGGACATCAAAGCTTTCCTCGAACCGCTGGGATTCAAAGTCCGCTTCCACAAATATGAACAGGCGGGCAACATGCTCGTCGCCGAGTACGGCGACATGACGAAGCCTTTCGTCATCCTCACCGGCCACATGGACACGGTCTTCGCGGACGGCACCGCGGCGGAGCGCCCCTTCACCGTGAAGGACGGCCGCGTCACCGGCCCGGGCGTGCTGGACATGAAAGGCGGCATCACCGTCATGCTCTATGCGGTGAAGACCCTCCTCGAGGCGGGCTGGGACCGGTACCCGCTGAAGATCATTCTCGCCGGGGACGAAGAAGTGGGTCACGGCTGGTCGGACGCGGCGTCGGACTACCGGAAAGAGGCGAAGGGCGCATGCATGGCCTTCAACTATGAGACCGGCTTCATCGACGACGGCATCGTCCTCGAGCGCAAGGGCTGCGCGCAGTACCGCTTCGATTTCCACGGCGTGGGAGCCCACGCGGGGAACAATCCGGAAGACGGCCGGAGCGCCGTGAAGGAGCTCTGCCACAAGGCCCTCGAGATGGAAGCGCTCACCGATTTCGCCGAAGGCACCACCGTCAATGTGGGCGTCATCTCCGGCGGCACCGTGCCGAACGCCATCCCGGAGAACGCCTGGTGCCGGGTGGACGTGCGCTTCAAGACCATGGCGGGCATCGAGCGCGTGGAAAAGGCCTTTAAGGAAATCACCGATGAAACGTACATCGACGGCGTCACCACCGCCTGCCGCTGCGAAGTGAAGATGGGCGCCATGGAGCGCCTCGCTTCCTCGGAAGCGCTCTTCGAGAAGGCGCAGGCCGTCGCAGCCGAAGCGGGCCTGCCGGCCATGAAGGCCATCGCCGTGGGCGGCGGCAGCGACTCCGCCTACGTCACCGCCGAAGGCGTGCCCACCCTCTGCGCCATGGGCGTCAAGGGCCAGTACAATCACACCGTGCGCGAATGGGCGGAAGAAAGCTCTCTCACCGAGCGGGCGAAGCTCTCCGCGGCGCTGCTCATGAAACTCTGAGGAGGCAGCTATGGAAGCAAGAGATACAGCGTATCAGTGGGTGGACGCCCACAGAAATGACATGATCGATCTCTGGAAAGAGATGGTCACCATCGACTCCGGCATCGGCGTCAAGGAAGGCGGCATGGCCATGGGAAACCTCTGCGCGGGCATCCTCGAAGACCTGGGCTTCTCCATCCGCCGCGTGTCCTACGAGAAATGCGGGGACACCATCATCGCCGAGCGGGGCGACATGACGAAGCCCTACATCATCCTTATGGGCCACATGGACACAGTCTTCTTCCGGGGCGAACCCGAGCGCCGTCCATTCACCATCAGGGACGGCAAAGCCTACGGGCCGGGCGTGCTGGACATGAAGGGCGGCGTGGCCATCCTTCTCTCCGCGCTCCGCGCGCTCGACGCGGCGGGCGTCAGCGATTTCCCGGTGAAAGTCATCCTCGTGGCGGACGAAGAGCCGGCGCACTGCTTCTCCGACGCGCCGCAGCTCATCGAGAAAGAAGCCAAGGGCGCGAAGTGCGCGTTCAATTTCGAGACCGGCTTCACGGACAACAGCCTCGTGGTGCAGCGCAAGGGATGCTGGCGCTTCTTCGTCGAAGTCTTCGGCCGCGGCTGCCACGTGGGCAACGACCCCGAGAACGGCCGCAGCGCGATCCTCGAGATGGCGCATAAGATCATCGAGATCGAGAAGCTCACCGACTTCTCGAAGGCGTACAACGTGAACGTGGGCACCATCGAAGGAGGCACCGTGGCGAACGCCGCGCCGGCGTACTGCAAGGTGGAGTGCGACTTCCGCTACACCCATCCGGAAGACCTGCCCGTCCTCCGGCAGAAAGTGGCCGACGTGTGCGCGAAGACCTGGGTGCCGGACACCGTGACGAAGCTCACGGACAGCTTCGGCTTCGCCGTCATGCCCCGCCTCGAAGGGAACATGAAGCTCCTCGAAGTGGCGCAGGAAGTGGCGGCGGAGAGCGGCTTCCCCCGGCCGGAAGCGCGGCTCTGCGGCGGCGGCAGCGACGCGGCGTACACCACCGCGGCGGGCGTGCCGACCCTCTGCGCCACCGGCGTGGAAGGCGCGCGGAACCATACCGTCGAAGAATGGGCGGACGTGGAGAGCTTCTTCCTCCGGGTGAAGCAGATGGCAGGCATCCTGCTGAAAGTGAAAGACCGCGAGTCCTTCTGAGGCGTCAGATCGCAAAAGGCACAGGGCATGTCCCCGTGCCTTTTCCTTTGCGCCGCCTTCATTTGACATCGCGCCTGTTTTTGCTATACTGGAGCCGATAGAATTGGGTCCGATCGAGGGGGAGCGCCCTGGATCGCAGGTGGTTGCATAGCGAGGGAACCCGTGTTTCGGGGTGAGAGGGCACTTTGGAGTGCCGACCGACCGGCGTCTTGCCATGGCGCTGTGCACGGCACCCGGAGCCCGGAAGGCTTCACGCTCCACACAGGCCGCGGCGGCCGGAGATTTCGCGGAGGAGTGAAGAAACTCATGGAAAAAGATCAGAAAATCAGGCGGCTCGTCCTGCTGGCCATGCTCATCGGGCTGGGCGTCGTCATCTCGCCGATCCTGCGCATCGAGGGCATGTGCCCCATGGCGCACCTCATCAATATCGTGTGCGCCGTCCTCATGGGGCCGTGGTACGCCCTGCTCTGCGCGACGCTTATCGGCATCATCCGCATGACCCTCATGGGCATCCCGCCGCTGGCGCTCACCGGCGCGGTCTTCGGGGCCGTCCTGTCGGGCCTGCTGTACCGCGCGTCCCGGGGGCGCATCCTCGCCGCCGTCATCGGCGAGGTCATCGGCACCGGCATCATCGGGGCCGTCGCCTCTTATCCGGTGATGGAATTTCTCTACGGCCGCACCGGCCTCTCGTGGATGTACTACGTGCCCAGCTTCATCTGCGGCACCCTCATCGGCGGCTCCATCGCCTTCGCCCTGCTCACCGTCCTCTCCCGGAACGGCACGCTCCGGGAATTCCAGCGGAAGCTGGGCATCCAGGTCTACGACCGGAGAGCGTGAAAGCAAGGATACGGGCCGTCCCGTATCTTTTTCTTTGCCCGGAGAGAGGAGGAACCGCCATGCACATCCGGCCTTTCCGCCCGGAAGACGGCCCCGCCGCGGCGCGGCTTTTCCGGGAGACCGTCCTCGCCGTGAACCGGAAAGATTATAACGAGGCCGCCTGCCGGGCCTGGGCGGCCGGCGCGGAGGACGAAGCCGCGTGGACCGCGTCCTTTGCGGGGCACCCGGCCTTTGCTGCGGAAGAGGAAGGCGCACTCCTCGGCTTCGGAGACGTCCGGCCGGACGGGTACGTGGACCGCCTCTTCGTCCACGCGGCCCGGCAGGGCGAAGGTATCGGGACGGCGCTCCTCGCGGCGCTCGTCCATGCGGCGGGGACGCGGCGTCTCCGCACGGAAGCCTCCCTCACGGCGCGGTCCTTCTTCCTCGCCCGGGACTGGCAGATCGTGCGGCGGCAGACCGTGGCGCGCCGCGGCGTCAGACTTGAGAATCTCGTCATGGAAACAGAAAGGAGCACTGTATGAAACAGCTCACCGTGTACTGCGGGGCCAATCCCGGCCGCGATCCCGCGTTCCGCCGGGCCGCGGAAGAAACCGGCCGCTGGCTGGCGCGCCGTCACATCCGCATGATCTACGGCGGCGGCCGCACCGGCCTCATGGGGGCCTGCGCCGACGCGCTCCTCGCCGCGGGCGGGGAAGCGGTGGGCGTCATTCCGTCCTTCCTGAAGACGCGGGAAGAAGCCCACACCGGCCTCACGGCCATGATCACCGTGGAGACCATGGCCGAGCGGAAAGAAAAGATGATCGCCATGGGAGACGCCTTCCTCGCGCTGCCCGGCGGGCCGGGGACCCTCGAGGAAATCGCCGAGACCTACTCTCTCTACCGCCTCCGCCGCCACGCGAAGCCCGTCCTCGTGTACAGCGTGGACGGCTGCTATGACCTCCTCGACGCGTACTTCGCCGCCATGGAGCGGAACGGCTTCCTCTCGGCGGACGACCGGGCGGGCCTCCATTTCATAAATAGCCTCGCCGAAGCGGAAGCCGTCCTCTGCGCCGCGGGCTTCGATTTCGGTCAATAAAAAAAGAGCTCGTACCATTTCGGGTACGGGCTTTTTTCATGCCTGCGGGAGGAGGAGACGGGCCAGGTCCGCCGGCGAGTCCGCGATGAAATCCGGCCCGGCCGCCGTGAGGTCCGCCCGCGTGCCGTAGCCGTACGTCACCGCGGCCGCGTCGAGCCCGTTGTGGTGCGCGCCGAGGATGTCGTACTTCGTGTCGCCCACCATCAGCGCCGGCCGCGCGCCTTCGCCGAGAAGGGCGAGCGTCTTCGCGATGACCCGGTCCTTGTTGTCCGCGCCGGTCCTGTTGTCCAGCTCGTCTTCGATGCGGCTCCCGCTGATGACCGCGAAGCACGGCGCGAGGCCGAAATGCGCCATGAGCCGCCGCACGTGGGGCTCCGGCTTGCTCGACGCCACCGCGAGGCGGCATCCCGCCGCGGCGCACGACCGGATCAGCTCCGCGATGCCCGGGTACAGCTCGCACTCGAAGATGCCCTCCGACTCGTAGCGGTCGCGGAAGCGGGAGATCACCCGCTCGATCGCTTCCGGCGGGAGGCCGTACGCCGCGCGGAGCTCCACATTGAGCGGCGGCCCGATGAACCGCGTGAGCGCCGCGTCCTCCGGCTCGTCGATGCCCACGCCCGCGAGGCCGTACCGGAGCGAGCGGATGATGCCCGGCGCGGACCGGGAGATCGTGCCGTCCAGATCAAAAAGCACAGACTGATACTGTTTCATAGAAATCCTTTCTGAAAATCCGTGGGATATGTCCAGTATACCATACCGTCCCGTTGACACCGCGCGAAAAAAAGCGCACGATGGAAGAAACGATACGCCCCGCGCGGGCAAGTGGGCGGGCCCCGCCCGGAAAGGAGATTCCCATGACATACAGACACCTTGCCGCCGCTGTTTTCGCCGCCGCGGCGCTCATGGCCGCCGGCCCGGCAGACGCCGCCGTCGCCACCGTGGATATGCGCGTCCTCTTCACGGACAACGCGGAGTGGCAGGCCGCCGCCCGCGCCGCCGGAGAGCGGCGGGCCCAGCTCGAGCGCGAATTCGACCAGAAATCCGAAGGCCTCACCGGAGAAGCCCTCGCGGCCCTCCTGCAGGAATATCGGGACAAGGCCCGCGCCGCCGAGCGGGACGAGCTGACCGCCTCGTACAATAAGGTGCTCGCCGTCATTGCCGAAGTGGCCCGGGAAGAAGGCTACGACACCGTCGTCCGCGCGCGGAGCGTCCTCTACGGCGCCGCCGACGGCGACATCACCGCCGCGGTGAAAGCCCGCCTGTGAGCAGAGAAAGAGAAGACCGGGAAGCCGGTCTTTTTTCATGCCTGCTTTCCTGTTACAGGGGTGATATGATTTGTTTATAATGCGAAATTTTTCATTATGGATATTGACTTGAAGACAGGGTAGAAATACAATGAAAAACACACTATGCAAAGGAGGTGAACTGCATGCGCTCCGTCCGCCGTGACTGCGAAAGGAAATTTTTGATGCTCTTAAAGCCCATACGGGGGGGGTGCGAAAGCTTATGACGACCCGGCCCTGACCGGGATCGCTGACGAAAGAAATACCCGGGGCTTCGTGTGCTCCGGCACAGATAGACGAAGGCTGCTTTTGACGCGGCCTTTTTTGCGTGCCCAATTCCCGGCGGGCGGAGCCTGCGGGCCCATATGGAACTGAAAAAAGTCTGCGCCCAGTGCGGGAAACCTTTCACCGCGGACCGCCGGAACCAGCGCTACTGCTCGGAAGCGTGCCGCCGCCTCGCGTACCGGCGGCATCCGAGACGGGAAGAGGACGAAAGAGACGGCCCGGTCCTGCGCACCTTCCTCTGCGCGCGGTGCGGCCGCGTGGTGCGCGTGACGAGCCCGGATGACCGCCGGAAGAAATTCTGCTCGTCCCACTGCGAGCGGCTTTACTGGAAGCACTCGAAACCGTCCGCCCGGCCGGAGCCAAAGCAAACGGACAATCCGCCGCCGCGGACCGTCACCCTAGCAGATTTATACCGATTCTGAATCTATGAAATAAAGAAAGGAAGTACCCGATGAAAAAGAAATTACTCACGAAACAGATTCTTATGGCCCTTGCTATGAGCGCCGTCGTATGCACCAATGGTATGGCAGAGGAACTTGGCCAAATTACCGGTTCCTATAATAATGATGGTAAACCTTTTACGGAAGATGTTACGTTTGAAAACACAGACCCAAAGAAAGCCTCTATTGAACCAGAAAATGGTGCTGTAAATATCCATATCAAAACAGAAGAAGAACATTCCATTACCTTGGATTCGGCGGGCAGTGGGATTCACGCGCAAAACGGAGCTGGTACCATTGAATTGAATTCGTCCGCAAATAATACAATTTCATTTGGTGGAGAAGGAAATGGCATAACTACTAAGAATTCAGACAGTGAAAAGATTTCTATCGCATTGAAGGCGGCACAGGACAATGTCATCGATGCCAAAGGTGAGACAATGGAAGCCGGTCAGGATGGGATTCATCTGGAAGGAAAAGGCCAGACAGAAATCACACTGGACGCAGGTGGTAATAATAAATGGCTATGTCACAACAAACAGTTGATAAATAGCCATTTTTATAGGGGAGTATCAGAACTCCCCTACAAACTGTTATTTGCAGTTATCTATACTCATTTGGAATTTCGATATGAAGTGTCTCACACAATAACTTCACATCATGTGCATCATTTTCATCAAACTCGTATCCCAGATGGAACATTACTTGACTATATGGTTCAATACAGGAAACCTCTATTTCCTCAATTCTTCCTTTACCCGAAAAAGTTTCTACCGGAAAACAATCCCCATCATAAAGAATTTCACCTTCGTCCGTATATTCAAAACAATGCAAATCAATAATTCTGTTTTTCAAATCTTCCCATACAGTATGGTTCAATGTTGTATATTCCATCTTAATCTCATAAAAGCCATTAGCTTTCATTATTTCTATAAAGTTCTGATAATCGTTCTTTTCTACAAAAATGTCAATATCATTATGGGCTCTTGACTGATATCCAAGAAGAGCATCTACACCCCAGCCACCATCAAGAAAGACTTTAATCTCCGCATCTATTGCAAATTGAAGAATCTGTTTTACATCTGTTATATTGACCATCTTATCATCTCCACAAATTCTAATTAGGCGACCAGAGGAACTGCTGGTCTGTTTGATAAATCTCTGCATTTAGCAGTTTTCAATGTTGCCAAAACGAAAGTTAAGAAGATGTTCCTTTTCTCCATGTCGCTTTCTTTGGCGTAATTTACAAGGTTATTCCACACAAGATAGTTGTTCAGATACTTGGTAGAAACACCGTTAAAGCCACGCATAAACCTCTTTAGCTGGCTATGGTAGCTATTGATATGTTGGATATTATAAATGCCTTTCTTGGCTTTGCCAGTCTTTAACTGCACAAGGTCAATGCCATTGGCATTTGTAAATCTCACATAGGAGTTCATCTTGTCCGTAACAAGAGTGGAATTGGTCTTAATCCTACCATCATAAATATGATGTAAATCTCTTGTAGAAACTCTACCAGTATTCGTAATCTTGGAGATAGACAAGCCATTCCTATTAACCGCACAAGGAACACATACCTTTTCTTGGGACAAGCCTCTGATATGTGTAGAATGACCACGCTTATGAGCCTTGCGTGGCATAGCAAATGTCTTACTCTTGCTATGATTGCCCTTGTACGAGATGGCGAAAAAAGTTTCGTCAGCCTCAATAATGCCGTCAAGGGTAACATCGTCTGCCATATTCTGAAGTGCATCCAAAATCTTGTGTCTCCAAAGGAATGCGGTGTTTCTGTGAATCCCACAAGCAACAGCAGTCTTACGAATGGATAAGCCATTCATCATACAATCAATGTACTGCTCCCACACGGACAAGTCTTTTCTTGTACCAGACACAATGGAGTTCGTAGCAATCACGAAGGACTTGCCACAATCCTTACATACATATCGCTGTGTGCCATCTTTACGATGACCATTGCGAACCACATGGATACAGCCACAAAGAGGGCATACACGACCATTTGCAAAGCGTTCCTTTGCTACGAAATCTTCAATATTCAAAGACTTTACAAAGGCAGGACTTAAAAGCATTGTTTTAAGGCTTTCCTGCTCTGCGACAGTCAACTTACCGATAATATCTAATGCGTCTTTGATAGTAGGCATATCCAATTACCTCCTTCGGTGGTACTGTTTCTTACTATTATTATACGCTATTTCTCGTCAAAACAAAAATCAACCATTTGTTGTGACAGAGCCTAATAAATTTACTGTCAATGATGATGGGATCCGCACAACTGCTGGAAGTCAGGGTGAGATTACCGTATCTGCTGGTGTGGGTAATATTATTGCTGCGGGCAATAACGGCATTCATCATGAAGGTAGCGGCACCATCACTCTGTCGGCGCAGACTAATACCATTACTGCAGGAAATAACGGGATTCAGGTTGGAAAAGGCGGGAATGTGTCGTTGGACGCTGGTATAAACCGTGTCAGCGGCGTTAATAACGGTGTGTATGTTTCCGGTGAAGACAGCAAGGCGACCATGAAAGGGGATACTACGATTATTGTCAATGACGCAACTTCGACCAATCTGAATAATACCAGTGGTATCCATGTGACTGACGGCGGCAGTTATGTCGTTGACAAGACGGACGTAGATAATATGAGCATTGACGTTACAGCGCATGATACAGATTCCTATGGCATTTTTGCTGAAAATAACAGCACAGTAGAAATTGATACTAATAAATTTACTTTATCTGTAAAAAAGGATATGAATAGTTCAACTGTTAACAAAGGCGCAGTATATGGAATTGCCGGTCGTCAAGGTGCATCCACTACAATTTCTACAAGTGGGGATGTAACCGTTACGGTAACAGGGAATGGGGAACAGGCAAACGGGATTTATTCTGAGAATCTTTCAAGTACAAATGCAAATGTTCAAAATAGCATTCAATTAACAGGAAATTCTATCAACCTCACGGTGGACGGAGACATTGAAAAAAGTGAAATTGATTCGAGTGCCATTAGGCTTTATCAAGGTGGATTGGGTACATTGTCAAATACAGTAACAATTACAGGCACAGGAAATAAAGATAATTCCATTACCAGTACGACTAAAGGCATAAAAATTTTCGCAACCAGCGGATTGGCAACTGTTAATATTACTTCTGAGACAGAAAGCAATTATTTAATATCTCAGAGAGCGGCTATGGAGTTGGTTAATGGAAGTGTATTTCTAACAGCTGAGAACGGAATTAATCATATAGAAGCGACGGATAATTCAGGGTTTGGATATGGTGCTATTGCCGCACAAAGCGCACATGTAAAATTGAAAGCGAAAAGTAACGAAATTATCGGGCACTGGACAGGTGGTATTGCAGGTAGTGCAACGATAATGAACCAAAATCCTGACCAGAAAGAGCAGGGGGTACAGGTCATTGCCACGGATGGTAATAACAAGGTCATTACGGAAGGACAGTATTCCGCTATTTCTGCATCTGATGGTTATGAGATTAACTTGTCTGCGGAAAAGGGAAATAATGAGATTGCCGGTACGAGTGAAGCATATGCACAGGGAGATCCAAAAAATAGTATTATAAAGTCAACGGGAGGGGAAATAACATTAACCGCGAAAGCGGGAACTGATCCAACTGGACAAGAATCAGCATCTTTGGGAAGTAATATTATACAAAGCGACCCGGACGGAGCGGCATACTATAAGATGGATGCCCTTTATGCAGAAGGACAAACGAATGCATCCGGAGGAAGTGGGGAAAATGTGCGGACTGGCAATATTGCACTTTCCGCTGTGGCTTCTAATATACTGTATGGTTCAGTGACAGCAAAGGCAAATGGTCATATTGAGTTAATAGGGACTGATAATTATATCGAAACGGCCACAATTTCTGATGTTTATAATGGCCCTGTTGGACCTGCTTATAGCGATGGGGCATATCATTATGCAATCCGTGCCGTAGGCGGCATGAAAAATGAAATAGAATCAGAAGGGGATTCATCACAGATTCAGATTACGGCGAATGGTGGTATAAATCGGATTATCAGTCAAGGCAATGTGCAGGCGGAAGAGGCAGACAGTGAAAGAGCTGTTTTTGCCACAGAAGGCGGAAGCATTGCCATCGACGGCACAAGTATCATCACCGCCGGCGCATGGGAAGACAATAATGCCAAGGGCTATCAGGCGAATAACAAGAGCGCTTCTCTCCTTGCGGGGACTCTCGACGAGAGCAAAGCCGTGATGGATGAGAACAAAAACATTATTTTTGACCATGCGCTTATGGGCGAAAATAACGTGTCGTCCATTTCCCTCAATTACGGCGCGGGGAGCGCTGTCACCGGGGATATCGTCGCCGGGTATGGCGGTGAGATTTCCGTCACGGAGAAGGCAGGCGATGCCGGCGTCAGCACCATGGCGGAGGTACCGGCCATGACGCTCCGGGGCAATGTGCTTGCGGCAAATGGCGGGCAGGTGACGCTCGATCTGGGCGCGGGCAGCTACTGGGCAGGCCGCGCGGATGATTATCAGGACGCAGCCAGCGAAGAGTGGCGGAAGACGCACACTGATTTGTACAAGTCTATTTTCAGCAAGCCTGTGGAAGAAGGGACGAATCCCATCCAGATGAACGGCACTGTCGATGTGACGCTCGGACAGGCTGCGACGTGGGACGTGATGGGCCAGAGCTGGGTGACGAAGCTCGGCGGCGACGGCGGCATCATCGACATGCGGAACACGCTGGGCGACGAATCGAGCACGTCTCATGCGGTTCACATCGGCACGCTGAACGGCAATCACACCTTCGTGATGGACCTGAACTGGAATCAGCATAATATCAGCGACATGCTGTACATTTATGATACGGAAAATTCCTCCGGCCAGCAGACCGTATTCCTGAATTCGCTCACCGGCGTGGAGAATATGCAGGACGGCGACAAGCTGCGCTTCGCTACGGTCAAGACGGATAAGCTCTCCTTTACGGGCGAGTACCGCGGAGAGGGCGGCTATGACAACGGCAGCAGCAAAGTGATGGTGCGCGATACCGGGCTGAACGATATGGCGCTCACCATCGGCAATGAAAAGTATGTGGAAGCCAATCATAAAGAAAATGCAGAGTACAACGGCGAAGCGTTCTCCAATGCAAAGCCCGGCGACGAATATGTGGATACCATTTACGGGGACGGCAGCACCAACTGGTACCTGACGAGAGAAAAAGCGGAAGACGAACTGTCCGACGCAGGCAAGACGGTCATCGCCATGTCCAAAGTAAACTACTCCAATGCCGTGTACATGGACCGGCTGAACAAGCGCATGGGCGAGGCGCGGTACATCGACGGGGACGACG